>Ga0180008_1000310_pt1 | contig 46361 bp, 36 predicted proteins | sample MM_PW_MetaG_FD_121121 | JGI IMG/M metagenome (GOLD analysis project Ga0180008, IMG submission 121121) | Groundwater microbial communities from the Aspo Hard Rock Laboratory (HRL) deep subsurface site, Sweden - MM_PW_MetaG | ecosystem: Environmental > Aquatic > Deep subsurface > Groundwater... | reverse complement strand
GGATTATCAGCTGAGTTACATCAGCCTGATTACGAAACAAGAGTTTCAATCTTGAAAAACATTTTGTATCGCGATGGTGTTGAAATACCCGAAGAAATAATAGAATATGTAGCTCGTAACATAAAATCAAATGTTCGTGAGCTAGAAGGTGCCATTATCTCATTAATAGCACAATCCTCTTTTAACAAGAAAGAAGTAACAATTGAACTAGCTAAAAGCGTAGTTGAGAAATTTGTAAAGAATGTTAAACGTGAAATATCTATTGATTACATTCAGAAAATTGTTTCTGATTATTTCCAATTAGATCTAGAAACATTACAATCTAAAACAAGAAAAAGACACGTTGTACAAGCGAGACAATTAGCCATGTTTTTTGCTAAGAAATTCACCAAAGCTTCTTTAGCAAATATTGGTTCGCAAATTGGAGATCGTGATCACGCGACCGTTCTACACGCATGTAAAACTGTTGACAATCTTGTTGCTACAGATAAGCAATTCAAGAAGTTTGTAGATGACATTCATAAAAAACTAACGCTGTAGACGTTTCATGCAAGTAAAAATTTTAATGGTTTGTTTGGGAAATATTTGTAGGTCTCCTCTGGCCGAAGGTATTCTTGCCTCAAAACTTCCTCAAAACTTATTTTCAGTAGACTCTGCTGGGACTGGTGGTTGGCACATAGGTCATTCGCCAGACACACGATCAGTAGCTGTTGCCAAAAAAAACAAACTTGACATTTCACAGCAAAAAGGACGACAGTTTGTTTCTGGCGACTTTGATGAATTTGATTATATTTATGTAATGGACAAATCTAATTATGATGACGTCCTTGCACTTGCAACTACCGATCAGCATAAACAAAAAGTAAAAATAATTCTTGACGAACTATTTCCTGACGAAAACGTAGATGTTCCTGACCCTTATTACGGTCTGTCGAATGGTTTTGAAATGGTCTACAATATGCTTGATGAAGTGTGTGACTTAATAGCTCAGAAATTAATAGCGAAGCATTCCTAATCTTTGCTTTAAAACTTTGACTTAGTTAGTTCCTTTAAAATTCACTTCCTTTGCAGGAGCGTTTAGATTATAACAAAAACTTTATACAATGACAGCAAATCCTCTTTTAGGAAAACTATACCTCATCCCTACTACTATGGGAGAGTGCGACCCAATGGATGTTTTACCGCAAACCGTAAGAAGAACAATTGATTGTATTGACCACTATATTGTTGAAAACGATAAAACAGCGCGAAAATCAATAAAGGAGGTTAATCCTGAAAAAAAACAATCTGATTTAGTACTCTTTACCCTAAACAAGCGCACGGAGACTAAAGAGCATTTAGATTTTATTAAGCCACTACTTGAAGGAAAAAATATGGGATTAATGAGTGAAGCTGGTTGTCCTGGTGTAGCTGATCCTGGTGCTGTAATCGTAAAATTAGCCCATGAAAAAGGAATCCAAGTCATTCCTCTTGTTGGCCCATCCTCCATATTATTAGCGATGATGGCATCAGGAATGAACGGACAAAGTTTTACTTTTCATGGCTATTTACCTATTGAAAAAGAGGAGAAAAAGGCAAGTTTCAAAAGTCTAGAAAAAATCTCTTTCGAAAAAAATCAATCTCAAATTTTTATTGAAACGCCCTACCGTAATAATAAATTACTAGAAGATTTAATACAGACTTTGAATCCCGAAACACATTTATGTATCGCAACAGATATTACCCTGCCTACAGAATACATAAAAACAAAAAAAATAGCAGCATGGAAAAAAGAGACCATTGATCTCCATAAACGTCCTACTATTTTTATTATTCATAAGATGTAGTAGAAACAAAGAATTAATAATCCATCTAAACCATATTTAAATATTGTTTTGATGGATTTTTTTACACTATTTCTATTAATGAACTGAATTTATTTTATGACACTCTATTTTGCAACACAAAATCTGTATATTTAAAATAAAAAATAAAGGATGTCAAAACTCCCAAACATCGGCACTAGTGTTTTCTCCGTGATGTCAAAAATGGCATTAGAGCATAATGCTATAAATTTGTCTCAAGGTTTCCCTAATTTCCCCGTAGACGAAAGACTAACAAACAGCATTGCAAAACTCGCAAAGGAGAATGTTCATCAATACACACCAATGGCTGGCTACCCTCCTCTTTTGGACAAAATTACAGCATTAGTAAAATCCTCTTATGGTCGAATCATTTCTCCTGAAACAGAGATCCTCGTTACCGCGGGAGCTACTCAAGGTATCTTTGCAATTATTCAGGCCTTGGTTGAAAGCCAAGACGAGGTTATAATCGTAGATCCAAGTTATGACTGTTACGAAGCACCTATTTTACTTTGCAACGCAATTCCTGTTCGCATTCCTTTAAATGATAACTACAGCACCAACTGGGAGAGAATAGAGAAAGCCTGTTCCCATAAAACCAAAATGATAATCATTAATAATCCACATAATCCTACGGGTAAAATCTTAAGCTATTCGGATTTTACAGCCTTGGAGCTACTTATGAAAAAGTTTCCTAAAATACTTTTACTTTCAGACGAAGTATACGAATATATTACCTTTGAAGAAAAACATATTTCAGCTCACAGCAGAAAAATGTTGATTGACAGATGCATCACGGTTTCCTCGTTTGGGAAATCATTCCATATTACGGGCTGGAAAATTGGATATTTAGTCGCACCCGACTATTTGATGAAAGAAATCAAAAAAGTGCACCAATTTCTAGTTTTTAGTGTTAATAGCATATGTCAAGTAGCCATTAGTGAATACCTTGATGTTGTATCAGTCAATGCCATAAGCTCATTTTACCAACAAAAAAGAGATTACTTTAGATCTTTATTAACTAATAGTAGATTTGAATTGCACGCGTGCGAAGGAACTTATTTCCAAGTTGCCTCCTATACCGCCATTTCAACAGAACCTGATGTTGATTTTTGTAAACGACTAATCACAGAACATGGTGTAGCAGCCATTCCTATTTCAACCTTTTACGAAAATGGAAAAGACTTAAAGTTAATTCGCTTTTGCTTTGCTAAGGATGATGCAACATTGGCTTCTGCCGCAAATCGCTTAAACCAAATTTAAAAAAGTATTTATTATGCACGCATAGTAAAAATTTACTATATTTACAATAAAAAACTATGGGATATACAGATAAAATGTTAAGAGACGACGCCTTAGAAGGTAAAGTAATAGTAGTTACTGGAGGCGGCAGTGGTTTAGGAAAAGCGATGACTAAATATTTCTTGGAATTAGGTGCAAAAGTGGCTATTACATCTAGAGATTTAGAAAAACTGAAAAACACCGCGGCGGAACTGGAAGCAGAAACCGGCGGAACTTGTCTTCCTTTACAATGTGACGTACGTCATTATGAAGAAGTAGAAAATATGTTACAAGGCGTTTTAAAAGCTTTTGGTCATGTAGACGTACTACTAAACAATGCTGCTGGGAATTTCATTTCACCCACAGAGCGCTTGTCTGCAAATGCATTTGACACTGTAATTGATATTGTTTTAAAAGGAACTAAAAACTGTACGCTTGCTTTTGGAAAACACTGGATAGATACCAAACAAAATTCATCTACAGTTTTAAATATTGTAACTACCTATGCATGGACAGGATCAGCTTATGTTGTTCCAAGTGCTACTGCAAAAGCAGGAGTACTAGCTATGACAAGAAGTTTAGCGGTAGAGTGGGCAAAATACGGAATTCGCACTAATGCAATTGCTCCTGGACCGTTCCCAACTAAAGGAGCATGGGATAGATTGTTACCCGGTGATCTTGCTGAAAAGTTTGACATGGCCAAAAAGGTACCACTAAAACGTGTAGGAGATCATCAAGAATTGGCTAATTTAGCTGCATATCTAGTTTCAGACTTCTCAGCTTATGTTAATGGTGAAGTCGTTGTTATCGATGGTGGCGAATGGCTAAAAGGTGCTGGACAATTCAATCTACTAGAAGCGATTCCTGAAGAACTATGGGATCAATTAGAAATGATGATAAAAGCTAAAAAGAATAAATAACAAAAAAAAAGAGAGTACTACTATTTATGAGTTCTCTCTTTTCTATTAAATTCTTCTAAGCAACTTAAAATTTCACTCTTTAATAAACCGCTTCCTCCTCCATAATGCTGCATCACTATTGCTTCTGGATTATGTATTTCAAAAAAACAACGTAGAGAAATTTCGCTTTCATCAGATATTCCTGAACCTAACAAAACGATATCAAACTTAATTTCCCTAAAAACAGCTTTAGATTCTTCATCATTCATTGCCCCTACTGCATTCCAATTTTCATTTGCATTAATAACTCGAACCACAGTACTAAGAATCTCGAGATGTCTCCCAATATATAAAATATTAATCTTTTCCATAACTATATAAAAATCCTCAGACAACTTAATACCTGAGGATTTCTTGAATTAATTATTATTTAGCAAATTGAATTTCAGAAACTAGCTTAATTTCATCTCCTACTAATACTCCTCCTGTTTCTAATGCTGCATTCCAAGTTAAACCAAAATCTTTACGATTAATTTTTCCAGTAATAGACAGCGCTACTTTAGTATTTCCCCATGGATCTTTCATTAATCCGCTATATTCTGTATCCAAAACTATTGATTTAGTAACATCTTTAATAGTTAAATCACCTGTAATTTGGTATTCACCTTCATCAATTTTCTTGATAGAAGTAGAAACAAAAGAAAGTTTTTTATAATTTTCAATATCAAAGAAATCGGCACCTCTTAAGTGATTATCTCTGTCTTCGTTGTTTGTATCGATCGAATTTACATCAGTAGAAAATTCAATTTTTGAAGTTTCAAAATTTTCTTCATCATTTTCAATCGTAGCTTCAAAAGCATTAAACTTTCCTGATACGTTTGTAAACATCATGTGTTTAACTTTAAAACCAATTTCTGAATGTGTTGGGTCAATTACCCATTTTGTTGTAGACATAATAATATTATTTAATTGTTATATTTATTTTTAATTATAATTTCATTGGTACTTCCATCAATAAAATCTCTGCATTCGCAGAATCTGCAGTAATAGCAATTGAATCTAAATTCGAAATACCCAATCCATCTCGTTCGCCTAACTCCACTCCATCTATTTTAAATTTACCTTTCAATACAAATGCATAAATTCCATTGCCTTTTTTCTTTGTTGAGTAGGATGTTTCAAAATGGAGGTCAAATGTTCCCATATGAAACCAAGCGTCTTGGTACACCCATACACCTTCATCTTCTTGATTGGGAGATAAAATTTGCTGCAATTTATTGTGACGGTCTTCTAAGTTTAAAGTAATTTGATCGTATCTAGGAGTTACATTTTTTTGATTTGGATAAACCCAAATTTGCAAAAATTTTACTGGCTGATCTTTGTTCTTGTTATACTCACTATGAAAAATCCCGGTACCAGCACTCATCACTTGGATATCACCTTGCCTGATTACCGTTGTGTTTCCCATACTGTCTTGATGCTCCAAATCTCCTTCGAGAGGAATAGAGATAATTTCCATATTATCATGAGGATGCTTCCCAAAACCCATACCTTGACTCACCGAATCATCATTAAGTACGCGCAATACCCCAAAATTCATTCGTTCTGGATTTTGGTATCCAGCAAAGCTAAAAGAATGATAGGATTCAAGCCAACCATGATTAGCATGGCCTCTCGTATCGGCTTTATGTAAAATATAATTTGTTAGTATTTCTTTTTCTACAGTTTTTTTATTTTCCATCATTTTAAACTTATAATTGAAATACAAAATTCTCAATAAAAAGAAGCAAATACATTGAACTAGAACAAGAAAACTTAAAATTTAAAACTTATAATCTAGCCAGTTTATTCCTGATTTTACTGAGAAACTCCGGCGAAATACCTAAATAAGAGGCAATATAATGCTGGGCAAATCGGTTTGCATACTCAGGGTATTGTTCTAAAAACGCAACATATTTATCGGTAGCAGTTTTTGCAATAGTTTCGAACAATCTATTTTGAGTAACTGCAAGATGGCGCTCCATCAAAATACGGTAAGCGCGCTCAAATCGAGGTGCTTTTTTAAACAATGACTCCTTCGATTCTGGAGAAAAAACAAAAAACTCACAGTCTTCTAAAGTTTCTATAAATACATTACTAGGACTATCTTCGTACATACTAAATGAAATATCGCTTAACCACGCATCCTCAACAGCTAATTGCAAGATTACTTCTGCACCACTACCATCTATATAGTACTTGCGAGCACTACCTTTAATCAAAAAGGCTTCAAAACTACACTGCTCACCAGCTCGCAATAAAGTGGTCTTTTTTACTATCTTTTTGTGTTCTAACAAAGAATTAAAGATTTCTAATTCCTCTTTTTCAAACGGCACATACCGGCTGATATTCTTATTAATTTGGCTATACACAGTCATTTATTTTAAGCTCTAAAGATAACCAATTAATAGTGCTCTCGTTCAGACTAACTGTTCATTAAATGTAAAAAATGCTTACAAAAAACAGTAATATGCAATGGAGTTAAAAATTGATTAATAAATTGACTAAAAAAAGATAATTCTACATTATCAATGTCCTATTATCAACGTTTAAATTCCTATTTTTGCTCTATATTCAATATTTAAAACCATTATATGCTTATTATAGGTATTGCAGGAGGAACAGGAAGCGGAAAAACAACCGTCGTACATCAAATTATGAATGAACTCCCTGACAAAGAGGTTGGTATCATTTCACAAGATTCATACTACAAAGAAAACAATAACCTATCGTTTGATGAACGTGCGCTCATTAACTTCGATCATCCACGTGCAATCGATTTTGATTTACTAGTGGCACACTTAAAGGAATTAAAAGAAGAAAAAACAATTCACCAACCAGTCTATTCTTTTGTAACACACAATAGAACAGAAGATACCATTACTACACATCCTAGAAAAGTGATGATCGTGGAAGGAATTTTAATTTTAGCAAATCCAGAGCTAAGAGCGTTATTTGATGTGAAAATTTTTGTTCATGCCGACTCTGATGAGCGTTTAATACGCCGTTTAAAACGTGATATTGCTGAACGAGGACGAGACATGGATGAAGTTCTAAATCGATACCAAAACACGTTAAAACCCATGCATCAGCAATTTATAGAGCCAACAAAAGCATTTGCTGATATTATTATACCTAATGACAAACACAATACAGTAGCAATTGATGTAGTTAGGGCCGTAATAAACCAAAGAATTCTATAATTTTATTGTAATTTTATAACCACCTAACTTGATCGTATCAATTACGTTCAAATCATTAGGAGCTATTTCCTGCTGTACACTATATCTTTTTTACCTTGCCAAAAAAAGGCAAGTTAAAAAAGGATGTCGTTACCATCAGGGCTAAATAAACAAACATGAAAAACCCATATAAAAACAAACCATGGTTCAAATTCCTGAGCAATAAATATGTTTGGGTTCTTTTGTTTTTTGTTACTTGGATGGGTTTTCTTGATAATTATTCTTATTTTGACCATCGTTTTCTCGACAATCAAATTACCGAATTGGAAGACAATGCAACCTACTATCAAGACGAAATAAAAAAGGATGAAGAGCAAATAAAACAGCTTAAAAATCCGGAACAGATAGAAAAATATGCTCGCGAAAAATATTTTATGAAAAAGGATAGCGAAGACATCTATATTATCGAATTTGAAGGTGATAGCATCACACAATAACGAATCTTGAATTATTTAAAATCAACACCAAATGACTACTAATCTATTTGAAGATTTTGATCCAATCTCCTCTAAACAATGGAAACAAAAAATCCAGTTTGAACTTAAGGGAGCTGACTATAATGACACCTTAATATGGAATTCTCCAGAAGACATAAAAGTAAAACCCTTTTATCATTCTGACGACTTAACTAAAACTTTTAAAGTAAACACGCATGCCAGCCAATTTAAAATTTGTCAAAACATATTTGTTTTTGACGTAGAAAAATCGATTGAGCGCGCAATGGACACTTTAGCACGTGGAGCTGAAAGTATTCGTTTTACTATAGAAGATAGTACTATAGACATAGTAAAACTTCTACAAAAACTTCCGCTTGAAACAATACCTGTTTATTTTCATTTTAATTTTATTTCAATCGATTTCGTAAAAAAAATCGATGCTATTGCAATAGAACGAAAGGCAACAATTTATTGTAATTTAGACCCTATAGGACAATTGGCACAGGATGGAAACTGGTTTAGTACCAATGAAAAAAGTAATTTTGAAACTTTAGAATTACTTTCAAAAGCTACAAAAAACAGCTCTTTAATAAGTATTAACAGTACACTTTATCAAAATGCTGGCGCAACCATAGTTCAGCAGATAGCCTATACCCTATCTCACGCAAACGAGTATTTTAACCGATTAGATTCAATACAAACACCGATCGTTTTGCAAGTGGCCGTGGGAACTAATTACTTTTTTGAAATCGCAAAGCTTAGAGCAATACGTGTCTTATTTAATCTAATTGCAAAAGAGTACAATCACAACCTTGATTGCCATATAATAGTAACACCTACCAAGAGAAACAAAACGATTTACGATTACAACGTAAACATGCTACGCACCACAACGGAGTGCATGAGTGCAATTCTTGGCGGAGCTGATGCTATCGCAAATTTACCTTACGATGCTTTATACCATAAAGACAACGAGTTTGGGGACCGAATTGCTCGTAACCAATTACTGATTCTTAAAAACGAAAGCTATTTTGATAAGGTAGATAATCCTGCTGACGGAAGTTACTACATAGAGAGCCTTACTAATCAACTAGCTGAAAAAGCATTAACTTTATTCAAAACAATTGAGGAAAATGGAGGGTTTTTGAAGCAATTAAATGATGGCACCATCAAAAGAAAAATACAAGAAAGTGCTGATACGGAGCAAAAGTTATTTGATTCTGGAAAAGAAATATTATTGGGAACCAATAAATACCCTAATAAAAATGACCGCATGAAAACGGATCTTGAACTTTTCCCTTTTGTAAAAGTAAAGTCAAGAAAAACATTAATATCTCCAATTATAGAAAAAAGATTAGCTGAAAAAATAGAACAAGAACGACTTGAATCAGAATAATCAGCAATCAATTTACTTAATCAGTACTAAAATAGAGTCTACAAATGATACGAAAAGACCTTAAATATATTCAACTAGAGCAACTCCAAGATCAAGCTAAAACTGCAAACGAAAACGTAGTACACAATACTGCTGATTTCTTTACAGCTGAAGGCATTGAATTGAAGCGAAACTATACTGCTAAAGACATCGAAAATCTAGAACATCTCGATTTTGGAGCTGGCTTCGCCCCCAATTTACGTGGTCCATATTCTACTATGTACGTACGCAGACCATGGACAGTAAGACAGTATGCAGGATTTTCAACTGCAGAGGAAAGTAATGCCTTTTATCGCAGAAACCTTGCCGCAGGACAAAAAGGGTTATCTATAGCTTTTGATTTACCTACTCATAGAGGCTATGATTCTGATCACGAACGCGTAGTTGGTGACGTAGGCAAAGCGGGTGTTGCCATAGATTCTGTAGAAGATATGAAAGTGCTTTTTGACCAAATCCCCTTGGATGAAATGTCTGTTTCCATGACAATGAATGGAGCCGTTTTACCCATTATGGCATTTTACATAGTTGCTGCAGAGGAACAAGGTGTCAAACCTGAATTATTATCTGGAACCATACAAAATGATATTTTAAAAGAGTTTATGGTCCGTAATACGTACATCTACCCACCAACTCCATCCATGAAAATAATTGCTGATATATTTGAATATACCAGCAAGAAAATGCCTAAGTTTAATTCTATTTCTATTTCGGGATATCATATGCAAGAAGCGGGAGCAACTGCCGATATTGAACTTGCTTACACCCTAGCCGATGGATTAGAATATATTAGAACTGGTCTTTCGACTGGAATGAAAATTGATGAATTTGCCCCTAGACTGTCCTTTTTCTGGGCCATAGGTATGAACCATTTTATGGAAATTGCTAAAATGAGAGCCGGTAGAATGATTTGGGCTAAACTATTAAAGCAATTCAACCCACAAGATGAGAAATCATTAGCTTTAAGAACACACTGTCAAACAAGTGGTTGGAGCTTAACCGAGCAAGACCCATTTAATAATGTGGCTCGTACATGCATAGAAGCGACAGCAGCGGCTTTTGGAGGAACACAGTCCCTACATACCAATGCTCTAGACGAAGCAATTGCTTTACCAACTGACTTTTCAGCTAGAATTGCTCGAAACACGCAAATATTCCTTCAAGAGGAAACTAAAATTACTAAAACTGTCGACCCATGGGCTGGTAGTTATTACGTAGAAAGCTTAACAAATGAAATAGCGCAAAGTGCTTGGAAACTGATTGAAGAAGTAGAAGAGCTAGGCGGAATGACAAAAGCAATTGAGGCTGGAATTCCAAAGCTTCGTATTGAGGAAGCAGCAGCAAGGAAACAAGCTCGTATTGACAGCGGACAAGATATTATTGTAGGAGTAAATAAATATCGTCTAGAAACAGAAGACCCATTGCAAATTTTAGATGTAGATAATCAAATGGTGCGCAAGCAACAATTAGAGCAACTAGACCAAATAAAAGCTACTCGTGATAGTGAGAAAGTAAAAGCAGCTCTTGATAAATTAATACTTTGTGCCAAAACAGGAGAAGGTAATTTATTAGAATTAGCTGTTGAGGCCGCTCGTTATAGAACAACCCTAGGCGAAATCAGCGATGCTTTAGAAACCGTTTTTGGGAGATATAAAGCACAAATTAAATCTTTTAGCGGCGTGTACAGTAAAGAAATAAAAGACGACAAAAGCTTTGAACAAGCAAAAAAGCTAGCAGATAAGTTTGCTAAGCAAGAAGGCCGCCGACCTCGCATCATGATTGCTAAAATGGGACAAGACGGTCACGATCGAGGTGCTAAAGTAGTAGCGACTGGTTACGCCGATGTTGGTTTTGATGTAGACATAGGCCCGCTATTTCAAACCCCGGCTGAGGCTGCAAAGCAAGCAGTAGAAAATGACGTACATATTTTAGGAGTTTCCTCGTTAGCTGCTGGCCATAAAACGTTAGTGCCTCAAGTAATTGAAGAACTCAAAAAGTACGGAAGAGAAGATATAATGGTCGTCGTAGGAGGAGTTATTCCTGCCCAAGATTATCAATTCTTGTTCGATAACGGAGCAGTAGCTGTTTTCGGACCTGGAACTAAAATAAGCGAAGCAGCCATAAAAATCCTTCAAATATTGACCGAAGAGTAAAACTAAACAAAGCACCAAAGCAATTTGGTGCTTTTTTCATACAAAGCAATTTGCATATATTTTTATGGGAAAATCTTTCCGACTAAAAAAGCATTTTAAAATTAACTTTTTGTATATAAAACATTAACAATCAATGCTTTATAATTTACTACCTTTATATACCTACAAGAGATTACTATAACAATGTATGCTTAATACCTCTACAGCTATTGTTATTTTACAAATGAATTGAAAAAATTATATCTGCATATACAAGTCACGATGTAGGACAAGATTTTTTTTAAAAAATAGTTTATACAAGAAAAGCACTTCATTCATTAACGGTAAAAAATATGTTCTTATCATAAGAAAAAGTGTAAATCTATTTAAAATTTACCGTCAATAAAGAGAGCCAAATATCTCTTCGTTAATTAACAACAACAACAACAACCTACTTTTTAAAGTTTCTAATTCAATATTAGACGACTAAAAACGTAGTCCTCCCCCCAAATTCTGAAATAAAAACTACCTAACCTAATACATTAAAATTAGCAAACATGGTCTGTATCACTATTCAATGTGAAAAGGTAGAACCTAAAAATTATTTATTTTAACTAAAAAGGGGAAGCAAAATTTTAAACCTTACAGTTTCTTGGAAGCAAGTGTGCAACAATAAATTAATTAAAACTAAAACATCATGAAATCAATTATCATATTAATTCTAGTCATACTATTTAGTATCCCTAGTTTTTCTCAGAATGAGATAAAACAAAATACTAATGAAGGAATAATAGAATTTGAAGAATTACCTGCAGTAGTCATAAAAAGAGTAGGTAAAGATTTTTCACTATATATTCCTGATCGCCATCCTGACAAAAGAGTCAGAGATTTACAAAAAAGTTTCATTGCTTATGATATTGGAAAAGACTTTGAAGGTTATGATTCCTACTTAGTAGTGTTGGAAACTAAAACCGGGTCGTTAGCTGCAACCTACAACGACAAAGGAAAATTAATTCGAGTAGTAGAAAATTACAAAGACGTTAAAGTTCCCAATGAAGTAATGTATTCAATTTATAAAACGTATCCTGGTTGGTCTCTTGTGAATGACAAATATCTATATAGTCAGGAAGAAGGGGATATAATTAAAAAGCAATACAACTGTAAAATTAAAAACGGAAACCAAACGAAAAATTTGGTTGTTCAAGCAAATGGTGAAATCCTAAAAGTTAGATAATTAAAAAAGGGATACTATTTCTACTGAAAAGTATCCCTTTATTTTTACGTATTAATTAGATGCAACTGCATTAACATTAGCTTCAATTAACGAAGTATCATAACCGCCAAATGCTTTTAAATAACTCCCAATCGATGTTCCGTAAGCATCCTTAATAGATTTCTTACCGTTATATCTAAAATATTTTTTAACCGATCCAGCACCACCTAAATGCGCTGCTGCTAAAATACCTGATTCTGTAATTAATATACCATTAACTACTTTACCATCATATTTTTCAATTACAGTTTGGAGTAAGGCTTTATTTTTAGATAGAAGAGCTACAAATGCCTTTTCTTGCATCTTTGGGCTACGTAGAAATAATTCGGGATTGTGAATTCCTACTGCTTTTAACGTTTCAGTACCAAATTGATATTTCCCTAAATAACCAAGGGAATTAATTTTTTTGTACTTGTTTTTAGACTCTTTGAAACCAAGAGCTTGTTTAAAACCGACAAATAAATTTCCTGTAAAAGGAATATTTAAATCAGTATAATTTTCTTTTTTTTGAGATGGATATAAGTATTCGATTCCATCTGTGTTTTTTATTAGAAACCATTCATTTGACTCTACTTTAAGCGGTTTAAAACCGGAACTTAAAAAGGCTATAATAATAGTTAAACTCGTATAAAAATACCACTTCTTTACCATAAATTGTTTTTCTTCAAAACGCTGTCCCGTTAAGAAATTTCTGCGTGCAAAGATACAATAATATTTATAAACCTGAAAACCAAGTTGTTAAACTTATCTAAAAATAGATCATATGACCTTTAAATGTCTCTCTAGGAGTATATTCCAATGTAGGGGCAGGAATTTTTATGGTATTAAAAACGGAGAAAAAAGTCTTCAAAATTGGTGATTTTGTCTCGATTTTCGTTAGGTCAACATCTAAACTCAAATAAAATTGTCTCTTTCTTTCACTACTAACTACATCTGTTTCTAAGGTACTTTCATTATTTCCTTTGAGCATTCCATCAGCACCATATCCCACCGCTAAATTGAGCCATTTTGGAATTTTTGATTGCGTAAAAAAGGAATGTAGATTGATCGATAACCAATACGTTTGTCCGTTGTAATCTTTAAGAATATTTTCGGGTAAGTTACTTCCTAAAATCTCTGGTCTTAAAGCTGCATATTTTGTAGAATGAAAAGAAAATTTTGGTGTAATGCGTTGCTCCTTCCAAAGTAACTCTTGCGATACATATAAAGCGGTTCCTGATGCATTTGCTATCAAATCTCCAGGCGAAGCCCCCCATTGAGAAGAAAATCCGTCAAAAACCTCAACAACTGTCAAAAATGCAAATCCAAGAGTCGAACCATATACTAATTTCTGATTATCAGTAGCTCCACTCCATTGTAACATTTCAGCACCAAACCTTCCTAGGTGATAGGTGGAGTAAAAATGACCCACCTTATCCATCTGCAACCACTCTGCATTATCATTTATAAAATGAAATTTTGATCTTGGATAATCAGCATACCAGAGTTGATTAAGCCCAACTAAAGTAATTGCTCCAACAGCAGCCTCAGAAAGGAAAAGAGAATTCTTCCGCTTTGAATTTAAGCTATCAGAAGGAGTTAGAAATCGGTCCAAACTATTTTGAGCATAGCCGAGATTTAACTCCAAAAGTAATATAAGAAAAAAGAAAAAACGTTTATTAAATACCAAACCTACCTTTTTACTCCTTGTGCAGTGATCCAATCTGAGTATTTTTTTGCATTTCGATTGTGCTCTTCAAGAGTCGCTGCAAACTCATGATATCCAAAACGATCTACACTAGCACAAAAATAAATAAAATCATTTTTTTCAGGTGTAAGGACAGCTTCAAGCGCTGTAATATCAGGCATAGCTATTGGTCCCGGTGGAAGCCCAATGTTTACGTAAGTGTTATAAGGAGATGACATTGTCAGATCTTTATAAAACACTCTTTTTATAATCTGATCAAAATCATTTGCTTCCTTTTTTATCGCAAAAATGACCGTAGGATCCGCTTGTAGTGGCATTCCTAATCGCAATCTATTCAAATAGACACCTGCAATTCGGGGTCTTTCATCTTTCTTTACGGATTCCTTGTGTACAATGGAGGCTAAAATAGTTGCTTCAATCGTGGTAAGACCTTGCTCTTTAGCTTTAGCCACACGCTCTTTCGTCCAGAAATTGCGGTACTCCTTAATCATTTTGTCCCTAAACTTAACAGCTGAGGTGTTCCAATATGTCTCATAGGTATTTGGAATGAACATTACCATCACATTTTCCTCATTAAAACCGTTTTCTTTTAAAAAGATAGAATCTTTAAAAGAATTTAATAGCGATACACTATCAGCCTCGATCTGAGAACCCACTCTACCAGCTAAATTCTCAATACGCTCTTGGTTATTAAAAGCTAACTTAACTGGGACGTTAGATCGCATTGCTTTCACTAGTTCATAACTATTCATTCCGTTCTTCAATAAAAAACGCCCCGATTTCACATTTGATGGGTAACTCATTTTGCCTGCAACCATTTTGAATCGATCCATATTTACTACATAAGGACTCACTAGCGAGAGCACTTGATCATAATTTGCATCGGTAGGAACATAAACAAATACTTCTTTATCACTAAATTTAGTATTGTCAGAAAAAATTTGATTGATTAACACGAAACCATAAAGCATTAATCCTGAAATCACGACAAGAGCGGTGATTGAAATTATTTTTTTTGTACTCAAAATTTATATTTTAAATTATTATTGTATTAATTGGAAAATTGCTTCATCGTGGTAAACCCCATTAATAAGATTCCAATCCTTTTTTGTACCAATACATTCGAAACCAAATTTAGTAAAAAGAGCAATACTGGCTTTGTTTTCTGTACTAATATTTGCATACAGTTGATGCACATTTAAATGATAAAAAGCATACCGAATTAAAAGTTCTAATGCCTCAGAACCTATATTTTTATTCTTATTCTCTAAACCATGAATTACAATACCTACACCAGCTCTATTATTCCTTGGATCAAAATCAAATAAATCAATTAAACCTAATGCAGGAAAATCCTCGTCTTGGCAAATCGCTAATCGCAATTGTTTAGCCTCATATATATCCTGTTGCGCATTCTCTAGATATTGCTTAACTAAAAAGCGACTGTATGGCGTGTTCGTATTACTTACTGGCCAAATACTTTGATCGTTTTCGATTAGATAAACAAATTCAAGATCATTCGGTTCTAATGCCCGCAGGTAAATCGTATCTCCTTTTAAAGTTATCATGATAAAATTTTACCTAAGATTAAATAGCAATTGTTCCTTCAAATACGAAGGTAGCAGGACCTGTTAAAAAAACGTTCGTAAATTGATCATCTTCTTTTGTAAAAGAAACAGCTAGCTTCCCTCCTTCTACGTTAATATTAATTGAAGAAGCATTTGTTACACCGTTTGCATTCATAGCGATTGCCACAGCTGTTGCTCCAGTTCCACATGCCAAAGTTTCGTCTTCCACTCCTCTTTCATACGTTCTCAAGGCAAAAGTATTTTCGTCTATTTGTTTGACAAAATTAATATTACTGCCCTCCTTTCCATACAAACTTCCATAACGTATAGCTGCTCCTTTGTCTTTTACATTATAATTTTCTAAATCTGATACTAATTGAACGTGATGCGGAGACCCTGTATTTAAAAAAGTATAATCAGCATTTTTATTAATTTCTGATACATTGATCATTTGCAAGGAAACTATTTCATTTTCATTAACTGAAGCATGGTGCAAACCATCAACGGCATTAAACACTGCTTTAGTATTTATGACATTTAATTTTTTGGCGAAGGCAACTAGGCATCTTCCTCCATTACCACACATAGTACTTTGATTCCCATCTGAGTTGTAGTACACCATTTTAAAATCACTAGTGGCATCATTTTCAAGTAAAATAAGGCCATCACCACCAATTCCAAATCGACGATCGCATAGCTGCGCTATTAGTTGTATATTATTTTTAGGAAAAAAATCAGTGCGATTGTCTATCATCACAAAATCGTTTCCAGTTCCTTGGTATTTATAAAAGTGTAATTGCATTTTAATAGAATTGTGTCTAACAAAAGTACGAACTATTAATGAAATGTTAATCATAGTTAAACAGCGTTAAAATATTTTTTAGCATCCTTATTTCGGCTTAAATTTACTCTCCAAACAAAAATTAAACGATCTCTATTATGAAACGATTTTCTAATCTATTTTTAGTGTCTTTATTAAGTGGAGCCACAACTTTAGGGGCATACAAACTTTTATTTGACACCAATGGTTATTTTTCGACCAACAGAAACACTTTAACAACAACGGCACCCGACTCGTACACTAAACGAGTAGGCTTGAATTCAGAAGTATTGGATTTTACCGAAGCTGCTGAAAAAACCGTGCATACTGTTGTGCACGTAAAAAACGTATCCTATAAAGCGGTTTCTAACCCAATGTTAGAATACTTTTATGGCTATAAAGGGGGACAATCACAAGAGCAAGTAGGCACAGGTTCGGGAGTAATTATATCTGGTGACGGATATATTGTAACCAACAACCACGTTGTAAAAGACGCTTCAGAAATTGAAATCACTTTGAACAACAAAAAATCATATAAGGCAAAATTGATTGGGACCGATTCAAAAATGGACATCGCGCTATTAAAAATTGATGCAGATGAAACGTTACCGTATAGCACTTTTGGCAACTCTGATTCTGCAAAAGTGGGGGAATGGGTTCTCGCTGTAGGAAATCCATATAACTTAACTTCTACTGTAACGGCAGGTATCGTCTCTGCAAAAGCAAGAGACTTAGGTAGCAACGGCATCCAATCATTTATTCAAACCGATGCAGCTGTAAACCCTGGGAACAGTGGTGGTGCGTTAGTAAACACGCGAGGCGACTTAATTGGTATTAACACGATGATTACCTCTATGACAGGTTCCTATGTAGGCTACTCGTTCGCAGTACCATCTAATATTGCTCGAAAAATTATCGAAGACATTATGGAATACGGTAATGTGCAAAGAGGAATATTAGGGGTTCAAGGTGGAGAATTAAATTCGTACGCTTCAAAAGAATTGGGGGTAAAACAAACCGAAGGATTTTATATTAGTGCTGTTTCAGCAAACTCTGGCGCTCAAAAAGCAGGCCTTAAAAAAGGAGATGTTATTATTAAATTAGACAATCAAAACATCGCTACCTACGCTGATTTATCAGGATACATTAATACTAAAAGACCTAACGATAAAGTAGCGGTGACAATTTTAAGAGATGGAAGCAGTAAGACTATCCTAGTTACGTTAAGTAAAAACGAATTTTACAACACTGAATTTAAAGGCATCGAATTGGAAAACATCAGTTCTGCAGATAAAAGTAGATTTAAAGTAAATTACGGAGTGAAAATAAAATCTATCACCAATGAAAACTTAATGCAGTACGAAGCCGAATTAAAAGGCAGTATTATTTTAAGTGTAGATAGTGTAAAAGCGGTAGATGTAGAAACAGTCTCTAAACTTTTAAACAATAAAGATGAGAATCAAAGTGTACGTATAGAATTGATTAATAAAAATGGGGAAATTTTTCGCATCATTATCTAACACAATTTATACCATAAAAATGGGAAGCCAACCTGAAAAATCAAGTTGGCTTTTTTTATTAAAAAAAACACAAAAATAGTTTACGAAATCGATTGAAATAGGTACTTTTGCTTCAAATTTAAAAATACAACTACTAAATTCTCACAATTTAAGCACCCATGAGCAACACACCTTTGTATCAAAAAGAAGTTTCATTTCAAGTCGACAGAAGACGAGCAGGAGTTGAATTAATTAAAATCATTAGTGATTTATGGTATGATAAATCTATCGAGATGGTTTTATTTAAAAATCAACTACTAGACAAAAATGTTAGTGACATTATTAATTTACACCAATACGCAGGAGAATTTGTAGGTAAACCTATAACTGTTTTTGACTCTGTAGAAATTGCTAGAGCCATTTTAGAATTAGATTTACCGCCAGCAAAATTGGATATTGGCAAGCTAACTTACGAATACTTGTTAGATGATGAGAAATATCCTGATGCAAGACATTTTGTTTTAGATAAGTTAAAAGACGCAAAATCTTCAGATGAAATTCAACCTAAAGACGTTGTTTTATACGGTTTTGGTAGAATAGGTCGTTTACTAGCTAGAGAATTAATGTCCAAAACTGGTAAAGGAAATCAACTTCGATTAAGAGCTATTGTAACTCGTGACAAAAACGATGCTACCACTTTAGAAAAAAGAGCTTCCCTATTACGTTATGACTCAATCCATGGCGATTTCCAAGGTTCAGTAGTTGCTGATACAGATAATAATGCTTTAATAATCAACGGAACAACTGTTCATATTATCTCTGCGGGTAGTCCTGAAGAAATTGACTACACATTATACGATATCGATAAGGCTTTAGTAATTGACAACACAGGTGCTTTTACTACTAAAGAAGCTTTAAGTCGTCATATGACCTCAGTAGGTGTCGATAAAGTATTACTAACAGCTCCAGGAAAAGGAGTTCCAAATATCGTTCATGGTGTGAATCATAACGAATACAATCCAGACGAAATAGATATTTTCTCAGCGGCGAGTTGTACTACAAATGCAATTACACCTATTTTAAAAGCTATCGAAGATACCTTAGGCGTTGTTAAGGGACATTTAGAAACAATCCATTCGTATACTAATGATCAAAATTTAGTAGACAATATGCACAAAAAATACCGTCGTGGTAGAGCTGCTGCATTAAATATGGTAATTACAGAAACAGGTGCAGGTACTGCTGTTGCAAAAGCTTTACCATCGCTAGAAGGTAAATTAACATCAAATGCGATTAGAGTCCCTGTTCCTAATGGTTCTCTTGTTGTTTTAAATTTACAAGTAAAAACAAAAACTTCTATCCCGGCTATTAATGCTATCATGAAAAAATATGCCTTAGAAGGAGAGTTAGTAGAACAAATTAAATATTCTACCAATAACGAATTAGTTTCATCAGATATCGTGGGAACATCAGCACCTTCTATTTATGATAGTAACGCAACGATAGTTGCTAATGGTGGAAAAGACATCGTTTTATATATTTGGTATGACAATGAATATGGTTATAGTCATCAAGTAATACGATTAGCTAAATATATTGCTAAAGTAAGACGTTTTACATATTACTAGCCTGCAATTTACAGGCTGGCAGTTGTCGTTTTTTTTTAGTTATCAGTTTTTAGTTTTAGTTCAAGTTTAAATTGTAGACAACAAACCAGCCTGCATTAAATAGAAAATCCGTCCTGTATAAAAGCAAGACGGATTTTTTTGTAATAAGATCATTTAAAATTCAAAGAATAGAAAAGTTTAAGTCAATTTATAAAATCTTAAAAAATCCGTTTCGAGTAATACGAAATGGATTTTTTGCTGTTATTAAATTTGAATCTGCTCTCCACATAAAATAAGACTGGTATTGCACTTCAAATTACATTAAATTACTCTTTAGCTTTTGTTAGATAATAAATAGGTATCCCTAATAACATAATCAATACTCCCCAACCACTGGTACTCGTTTTTGTATACAATAGAGCAACACAAATAGCAGAAGCAACTATAATGTAAAATGCAGGTAAAAAAGGATACATAAATGCTTTATAAGGTCGTTCAGCGTTAGGCATTTTTTTTCGTAAAATAAAAATACCTAATATAGTTAAGATATAAAATATCAAAACAATAATCACAACAAAGTCAAGCAAATCACCATATTTACCAGTAAGACATAAAGCCGATGCCCAAAAACATTGCACCCAGATAGACCAGGCGGGAACTTTTGCTTCATTTAATTGTGCTGCCTTCTTAAAAAACAGCCCATCTTTAGCCATGGTGTAGTATACTCTCGCACCTGCCATGATCAAACCATTATTACATGCAAAAGTCGAAATCATTATCGTAACTGCAATCAGTAAAGTCCCTACTGAACCAAAAATGTATTGAGACGCCACTACAGCAACTCTATCAGATTCTGCTGTTGCAATTTCCTGCAAAGGCACAACGGACAAATACATAAAATTTGCAATAATATAAATAGAACTTACTATTAGCGTTCCTAAAAATAAACTTAGACCCACATTACGTTTTGGGTTTTTGATCTCACCAGCGATAAAAGTAACGCCTTCCCATGCTACACTAGAAAACATTGAACCTACAAGGGCTGCCGAAATAGCCGAAATTAATGTAACACCACTTATCGATGTCCAAGAACCTGTAGTCACATCCAAAGAGGACGAAGCCCAAGCGTTAGTCCAGTTTGCATCCCAAACTTCGGCCCTAGCGGCGAGAAAACCAAAAATAATTAATCCTGCCAATGATAAAATTTTGATTACAGTAAGAACAGTCTGTAAAATTTTTGAATTTTTAACTCCACGACTATTTACGTAACTCAATAAAACAATCGTAACTATCGATACAATTTGAGCCGCATTTAATTTAAAGTCGCCCAACTCATAAAGTATGTTTTTATCACTAAAAGAAGGAAACAAATAAGCAGCAAACTTAGAGAAAGCAACTCCTACGGCCGCAATAGTTCCTGTTTGAATAACGGCAAAAAAACTCCAACCGTACAAAAAACCTACGAGCTTACCATACGCTTCTTTTATATAAACATATTGGCCACCCGCTTTTGGAAACATCGCGCTAAGCTCTCCATAGCTTACAGCAGCAACTACGGTTAGTAATCCGGTTAAAACCCACATGGCAATTAACCACCCTGCAGATCCCAACTGTCGCACCATATCTGAACTTACTATAAAAATCCCAGATCCTATCATCGAACCCGCTACTAGCATTGTTCCGTCTAGTAATCCCAGTTCGCGCTTAAAATCCTCTTGATTATCTTCTTGCATATTTTTGGTTTTGGTTTTGGTTTGGTTAAAGATATACATTTTTTAGAAATCCTTAAGAAAGTAATAATCGAACAACTCTATTAATTCCTAATTAGCATAAAAATAAAAAAATCGGCATTGTCACCAATGTCGATTTTTTTATTTGTCACTAAACTTCAAGTCTATTAGTTTGTTTTCATCGGTGGCAAATCAAATGCTGCCGGCTCGTGCTCAAAACTATTACGGTGCGATCCATCGCAAAAAGGCTTATTAGCAGATAAGCCACAACGGCAAAGACCTAAAGCTTTTCTACCTTCTAGACCATATACATTTCCCTGACCATCTACAATTTCAAAATCACCTTCGATTTTGATAGATCCGTTTTTATTAATTGTTAGTTTCGTACTGCTCATTTTACTACATTTTGAATTAAGGGTCAAAGATTAGAAAATATAATAGAAAGTTTTCGGTTTGTTCCTACTTTTTTCATTTGTCATTGTAATTTACATTAATTCTATTTTACAACTACTTTTTAGCAGGTGAACACGATTATCGAACAAAGAATATGCTTAAATTTGTTATTAGCGATTTCGCATTAAAAAATAAAACACACCACTATGAATACATTAAAAATAGGCTGGATAGGACTAGGAAATATGGGAAACCCAATGGTTCAAAACCTTTTAAAAGCGGGTTACAACATCACTGTGTACAACCGCTCTAAAGATAAAGAATCTCCTCTTATAGCTCTTGGCGCTTCCTCAGCTACTAGCCCTGCGGAACTAATTAAAAGCTGTGATGTAGTTATAACTATGTTATCTAATGACGCGGCTGTAAAAGAAGTTTTTGAAAATAAAAACGGTCTGCTTGCAACTAAAAATCCGGGAAAACTAATTATCAACATGAGTACAGTTGCTCCAGAAACCTCTCGTTACCTTGCAGAAAAGTGCCTTGAAAATGAATTAAATTTTATAGATGCTCCTGTATCAGGTAGCGTGAAGCCAGCGCAGGATGGGACATTAGTGATCTTAGTAGGTACATCAAAAGCTAATTTTGAAATAGCAAAACCTATTTTTGACATATTAGGTAAAATAGCAATCCATGTAGGAGAAGCAGGTGTTGCCAGCTCAGCTAAACTTGCGATTAATTATTTACTAGGCTTAAATTTACAAGGTTTAGCAGAAACTATTTTATTCGCAGAGCAAAATGGCGTAGCAAAAGAAGATATGCTTTCTATCATTAATGAAGGTGCATGTGGTAATGGAATCACTAAAATTAAAGGACCTTCAATTATTAATGATGCCTATCCTACCGCATTTGCCTTGAAGCATTTAGTAAAAGATTTGGGATTAGCTAAAGATGCGGGTCTTGATTCTCCTTTGATTCATCCGTTGTACGATAGCTATTTCAGTGCTCAACAAGAAGGCCTGGGCGAACAAGATGTTATGGCAATTATTAGTAGCCTCAGAAAGAAAGATTAATTGTTAGGTTAGACAAACATAAGTCAAAACTCATTGCTTTTTAATAGCCCTGATGGGAGTAAAACTCCTTATTGAAGTGAACTTGCATTTTTATAGACTAGAAAGAGCGACTAAAAGAAGCTCCTTTCTAGTCTAAATAAAAAGCAGGAGAACCAATAAGAGTGTAACGACAGCAGGAATAGATACCATAAAAAAACTCTCAAGAAAAATCTTGAGAGTTTTTTTTATGAATTAATGTCCCGTCCTGAAACTTATAGAACTCTATTGATTTGAGTAACTCTCTTGCTGTAATACTTCTCTTTGATTGATGAAATAATAACTCCACTATTAGAAGCATGAATGAATTTTATATCGCCATCATTAACTTCAACTACCATACCTACATGATTAACTTGACCGCGACCATTTGTTTTAAAGAAAATTAAATCTCCTTTTTGAGCATCATCATTGTTTATTTTAGTACCATATTGCGACTGCTCCAAAGAAGTTCTTGGTAAATCGATGTCAAAGGCTCCAAAAGTGGTACACATTAAACCTGAGCAATCAAAACCAGCTTTTGTGGTACCACCTGGTCTGTATCGTGTACCTATATTCTCAGAAGCAGTTGAAACTAATTGATCTAAAAAATCAGTTCCATGAAATGCTTTTACGTCGTAATTAGTATCTACATTAGGGTTATTGATTACATCCTTTACGACAAAAGCACTTTTACTTTCGATTGTTTTTTTACTGCGGATATTTAATTGATAGCCAACAGGTAAACCGTTCTTTATTTTTGGATTCTGTCTTTCCAACTCTGCTACTGAGATACCGTATTCTTTTGCTATGGCATATTTTGTTTCCTTGGCAAGTACCTCTCTAACAAATTCAGTTTCTGTTACCTCAGATAAAACAACCGCATTAGGAACAAGTGCAGGTTTAGAAGTAGTTGTTTCCTTTTCGACTGCTGAAGCCTTTACTGAAGTTGGAGCTTCGATATTGACTTGAGCAACTTCTGATGTAGCTGATGCAGCATCTAATTTAGCAGGAATAATTATTTGTTGTCCTATTTTTAATGTTTCAGTAGCTAAAATAGGATTTGCAGCTTCGATATCCGACACAGAGATTCCATATTCACGAGCTATTGCATATTTGGTTTCACTTGGCAAAACTTCACGTACTACAGTAGAAGCACTATTATTATTTTCAACTCTTGATACAGAAGTGTCTTCCTTTTGAATGTTGTTAGACGTTGCTATATTCGGACCCAGCACTAAAGCATTTGTTGCGGTAATTGGAATTTTAATTGTACCTCCCTTACGTAATCCCGCTTGCTCTAGAGTTGGATTTTCATTGTATAAATCGGCAACAGTTAGACCATATTGTTTAGCGATACCATAAATTGTTTCCTTAGGGAGTACTGCGTGCGTTTTTTGACTTTTTTTGGAAGGAATGACTGCAGTAACTTTTGCCGTTTCTTTAGTCGAATTAGGTATTAAAAGTATTGATTTAAACTTGATTCCATTTCGTGCATCCGGATTAAGATCGTAAATAGCATTGGCTTTTATGTGGTATTGCTGTGCAATTTTGCTAATGGTTTCCCCTTTTGCAACAGTGTGTTTTAAATATTTTTCTTGGGAAAAACTAGTAAAACCAACTAAAAACACCAAACTTAAAACCCAATTATTACACTTCATAAAACCTTTTTTTTTCACCTATCCTGCTGAATTACAGACAATAATACAATTTTTTATTTAAAAACCCAACCATTTGTCTGTATTAGGTAACGATTAGAGATAAAAGTTACCTTTCTTAAAAGCGAAAATAGCCAATCTTTCTAGAAAACACGGCTATTTTAACAACTTTTTAAATTGATTTTAACAAACGTGAAGTCATAAAAAAAGCGCGTGAATTTTTAGCACGCACTTTTAAATAAATATCTTTTATAATCTTTATGCTTCAGCAGCAATTAAATTTAAAGCTGATCCAGCAACATACCACCCAATTTGTCCTTCGTTATAAGTATGATTTGCCAATATGATATCTTTAGAACCATCTGCATGTACAAACTCTACAGATAATGGTTTTCCAGGAGCAAAATCAACCAAATCAATAATATTGATTGTGTCGTCTTCTTGAATTTTATCATAATCAGCTTCATTTGCAAATGTTAGTCCTAATAAACCTTGTTTTTTAAGATTAGTTTCGTGAATACGAGCAAATGATTTCACTAAAACCGCTTTTACTCCAAGGAAACGAGGCTCCATTGCAGCATGCTCGCGAGAAGAACCTTCACCGTAATTATGATCACCAACAACTATTGATGGTACACCAGCTGCTTTGTATGCACGTGCTACTGCAGGAACAGCATCATACGCACCTGTCAATTGATTTTTTACTGAGTTAGTTTTTTGATTGTAAGCGTTTACTGCACCAATCAACATATTATTTGAAATATTATCTAAATGCCCACGGAAACGCAACCATGGACCAGCCATAGAAATATGATCTGTAGTACATTTACCAAATGCTTTAATTAGTAATTTAGCACCTGTAATGTTTTTTCCATCCCACGCTTCAAAAGGCTCTAGTAATTGCAAACGGTCTGAAGACTCATCAACAACTATTTTTACAGACGAACCATCTTTAGCCGGAGCTTGAAACCCATTATCATCAACATCGAAACCTTTTTTAGGAAGTTCGTCTCCAAACGGAGCTGTCAATTTAACTTCTTCCCCTTTGTCATTTAACAAAGTATCCGTAAGCGGGTTAAAATCTAACCTACCAGCGATTGCTAAAGCAGCAACCATTTCTGGCGAGGTAACAAAAGCGTGAGTATTAGGATTACCATCTGCTCTCTTTGAAAAGTTACGATTGAAAGAATGTACAATTGTGTTTTTTTCTTGCTTATCAGCACCTGCCCTATCCCATTGTCCAATACAAGGTCCGCAAGCATTTGTAAATACCTTAGTACCCATTTTCTCGAAAGCAGCAATCATTCCGTCTCTTTCGATTGTAAATCTAATTTGTTCAGAGCCGGGGTTGACACCAAATTCTGCTTTTGGAGTTATTCCGTGCTCTACAGCTTGATTTACGATAGAAACAGCTCGCGCCATATCCTCATAAGATGAATTAGTACAAGAACCTATTAATCCCCATTCTACTTTTATTGGCCAATTGTTTGCAGCCGCTTCTTCCTTCATTTTAGAAACAGGAGTTCCACGATCTGGTGTAAATGGTCCGTTGATATGTGGCTCTAATTCTGAAAGATTAATTTCGATTACTTGATCAAAATATTGCTCAGGATTTGCGTATACTTCAGGATCTCCTGTCAAATAAGACGCTACCTTATCAGCGGCATCTACTACATCTTGTCGGCCGGTAGCAGTTAAATACCTGCGCATCGAATCATCATAACCAAAAGTAGATGTCGTAGCGCCAATTTCAGCTCCCATATTACAAATGGTTCCTTTACCTGTGCACGACATATTTGTGGCACCTTCACCAAAATATTCAACAATTGCCCCTGTTCCACCCTTTACAGTTAGAATATCAGCTACTTTTAAAATAACATCTTTTGGAGCTGTCCAACCAGATAATTTACCCGTTAATTTAACTCCAATTAATTTAGGAAATTTTAATTCCCAACCCATTCCTGACATTACATCTACAGCATCAGCTCCACCAACTCCAATAGCCAACATACCCAAACCACCTGCATTTACCGTGTGTGAGTCGGTACCAATCATCATTCCCCCTGGGAATGCATAATTTTCTAGAACAATTTGATGAATAATCCCTGATCCTGGTTTCCAGAAACCAATTCCATATTTGTCTGAAACTGATGATAAAAAGTCAAAAACTTCGCTTGATTGTTGTTTTGCAACAGCTAAATCTTTCTCAGCCCCCACTTTAGCTAAAATTAAGTGATCACAATGCACTGTTGTAGGAACGGCAACTGTTTTCTTGCCTGCATGCATAAATTGCAACAAAGCCATTTGAGCGGTTGCATCTTGACACGCTACTCTATCTGGGGCAAAGTCTACGTAATCAACTCCCCTCTTGTAAGCTTGCTTTGCCTCACCATCCCATAGGTGACTATATAAAATTTTCTCACTTAAAGTAAGCGGACGAGCAACAACTTCACGTGCAGCATCAACACGACTTGCCATGTTAGCGTACACTTTTTTTATCATTTCAATATCAAATGCCATATGTAATTGTTTTTATTGTTGTTTTTAAGATACCACAAGATACAAAAAATAAAAAAAGCCCGAGTCATAGACTCAGGCTTTTTGATATAATTAACAAAAATAAAAGTAATTATTGTACTAATAATTTATGAGATGGCGCAAATTGCGTTAGGTTAATTCCCTTAACAGCAGCTTTATACTCATCCATGGTTGGCGTTCTACCTAAAATTGTAGACAATACAACTACTGGAGTAGAAGACAATAAAGACTCTCCTTTTTTACCTTCAGCATCCTCAACAACTCTACCTTGGAAAAGACGTGTAGAAGTAGCCATTACAGTATCTCCTTTTGCCGCTTTTTCTTGGTTTCCCATGCATAGGTTACATCCAGGACGCTCTAGGTACAAAATATTTTCATATCCAGTACGCGCTACCCCTTTTGGAGCGTTATCATCAAATTCGAATCCTGAGTATTTTTGTAAAACTTCCCAGTCTCCTTCAGCTTTCAATTCGTCTACAATGTTGTATGTTGGCGGTGCAACAACAAGCGGTGCTTTAAACTCCACTTTACCAAACTGTGCATCGATATTTTTAAGCATTTGAGATAGGATTTTCAAATCTCCTTTGTGAACCATACAAGATCCAACAAAACCTAAATCCACTTTTTTAGTACCACCATAAAAAGATAATGGTCTAATTGTATCGTGAGTATATCTTTTAGAAACATCAGCGTTATTTACATCTGGATCCGCAATCATTGGCTCTTGAACGATGTCAAGATCAATAACCACTTCTGCATAATACTTCGCATTTGCATCTGGAGTCAAAGCTGGTTTTGCACCCGATCTGATATCTGCAATTCTATTATCAGCGATAGCAATTAATCCTTTAAGAACTTGCTTCGCATTGTCCATTCCTTTGTCAATCATTATCTGGATTCTTTTCTTAGCAATCAACAATGATTCGATCAAAGTTTCATCCTCAGAAATACAGATAGAAGCTTTTGCTTTCATCTCTGCAGTCCAGTCTGTAAAAGTAAAGGCTTGATCCGCGGTAAGCGTCCCTAAATGCACCTCGATAATTCTACCTTGGAATACATTTTCGCCTCCAAATTGTTTCAACATTTGGGACTGCGTAGCGTGAACTACATCACGGAAGTCCATATAAGTCTTCATGTTGCCTTTGAAAGTCACTTTTACTGATTCCGGAATTGGCATAGAAGCCTCACCAGTAGCCAATGCAAGCGCAACTGTCCCTGAATCGGCACCAAAAGCAACCCCTTTTGACATTCTTGTATGCGAGTCACCACCAATAATGATCGCCCACTCATCCACTGTAATATCATTCAATACTTTATGAATAACGTCAGTCATAGCCAAATACTCCCCTTTTGGGTCGCGCGCTGTGATCAAACCGAAATCATTCATAAACTTCATTAATCTAGGAATATTAGCTTTCGACTTATTATCCCAAACTGATGCTGTATGGCAACCTGATTGATAAGCACCATCCACGATTGGAGAAATAACTGTTGCAGCCATAGACTCTAATTCTTGTGAAGTCATCAAACCAGTTGTATCTTGAGACCCAACAATGTTAACCTCTACACGTACGTCTGATCCTGCGTATAACACTTTACCTGGAGTCGTACCAACTGCATTTTTGTTGAAAATTTTCTCTACCGCAGTAAGTCCTTGTCCTTCAATAGAAACTTCTTTTGACGGAGCAAAAACGGGAACGATATCGATACCTAACGTTTTTGACGCAAAAGTTTGTAACTTTTTACCAAAAACAATAGCGTATGATCCACCTGCTTTGATAAATTCCATTTTTTGAGGTGTAAAAGCTTTAGAAATATCTTTTAGCTCTTTGTCCCCATTGTATAATTTCTTCGTTTTAGTATTGATTGTAAGAACGGTACCTGTTGCTACAGAATACGCTTCTTCAAGAACAACATCACCATTTTCATTGCGTACTGCGTTTCCGTTTTCGTCAACTACTTTTACCCAGTTTTGAAGGTCTAAACCAATTCCACCAGTTACATCAACAGTCGTCAAGAAAATTGGAGAAATTCCGTTTGTACCTGCAACAATTGGAGCAATGTTTATAAAAGGGACATAAGGACTAGCTTTTTTACCTGTCCAAAGTGCCACATTGTTCACTCCTGACATTCTAGAAGATCCCACACCCATTGTACCTTTTTCAGCAATTAACATCACACTTTTATCAGGGTGTTGCGCTTGCAAAGCTTGAATTTCGTCCTGTGCTTGTGGAGAAATCAAACATTTACCATGCAATTCACGATCTGATCTAGAGTGTGCTTGGTTACCCGGAGAAAGCAAATCTGTTGAGATGTCTCCTTCGCCAGCCACATAGGTTACTACTTTTATTTCTTCAACTACCTCAGGAAGTTTTGTAAAAAATTCTGCTTTAGCATAGCTTTCTAAAATTTCCTTAGCAACTTCACTTCCATTTTTATAGGCAGCCTCCAAACGATCTGTATCAGCTTCGTAAAGGAAAAATTGAGTCTTAAGTACTTTTGCAGCTTCCTTAGCAATAGCAATAGCATTACCCAAAGCTAGATCCAATAAAACTTCAATAGACGGTCCCCCTTTCATATGTGATAATAACTCAAAAGCAAAAGCAGGCGTAATTTCCGCAACTACCGATTCTCCAAGAATAATTTCTTTTAAAAATTTAGCTTTTACGGCTGCTGCAGGAGTTGTACCCGGAACTGTATTGTAGATAAAAAACTTAAGAGACGCTTCGCGATTGACGTTTGCTTCCTCTTTTATTTGTGAAATGATTGCGTTTAATAAGTCAGCACCATCTATCGGCTTAGGATTAAGTCCTTGACCTTTTCGCTCTTCGATTTCTTGTAGGTAATCGTTATAAATGTTCATAATAGAAATATTTTCAATTTTCAAGGCTATTTTTTTAAACTTGGCATAATTATAAAAAGCACAAAATGATGATTTTTAAAATTCGTGATGCAAATTTAGTTATTTAACCTGAAATTAAAAAAAATTTAATAGAACGGAGCTTTTGAAAAATTATTATTCTTTAATAGTAATTTTTGATGCTTAAAAATAGTAAAATTTTAAAATTTTAACATAAAAATAATAATTCCATAATTTAACGCCTCTATTTTCGCTCTCCGTAAATTAAGAAAAATGATTTGCTTAAGAAAACGATATAGTTGGAACAAAAATTTGAGTTTAAATTGATATAACTTAACACTTACAGCAATTTTCCAATTATAATTTCCTCAGTGATACCCTCTGCATCTGCTTTGTAGTTTTTAATAATTCTATGACGCAAAATACCAACTGCAACTGCTTTTACATCTTCAATATCTGGTGAATACTTACCATTGAAAGCTGCATGTGTTTTGGCAGCTAAAATTAAATTTTGAGAAGCTCTAGGCCCTGCTCCCCAGTCTACATAATTTTTTACAAAATCATTGGTCAAAGGACTATCAGGTCGAGTTTTACCAACTAAAGCAACCGCATACTCGATAACATTATCTGCTACAGGAATTCTTCTTACTAATTGCTGAAAATCTATAATTTCTTGAGCAGTAAACAAAGCATTGATATCCGTTACAACAGTCGAAGTTGTTCTTTTTACCACTTGAACTTCTTCTTCAAATGAAGGGTACTCTAGTTTTATCGCAAACATAAATCGGTCTAATTGTGCTTCAGGTAAAGGATAAGTCCCTTCTTGCTCAATTGGGTTTTGCGTAGCTAAAACAAAATAAGGTAAATCTAATTTATGATTTTCACCTGCAATAGTTACCGATCGTTCCTGCATCGCTTCCAAAAGTGCCGCCTGTGTTTTAGGTGGTGTTCTATTAATTTCATCTGCAAGAATGATATTGGAAAATATAGGCCCTTTAATGAATTTAAATTGGCGATTTTCATCTAAAATCTCGCTACCTAGTATATCTGACGGCATCAAATCAGGAGTAAATTGAATTCTTTTAAAATCCAAGCCTAACGCTTGCGCCAAAGTATTCACCAATAATGTCTTCGCTAGCCCTGGAACACCCACTAATAAAGCATGACCTCCTGAAAAGATACAAATTAAGATTTGATCTACCACGGCATCCTGCCCTACTATAACTTTAGCTATTTCATTTTTTAGCTGGTTTCTTTTTAGAACCAGATTTTGTATCGCTGCAACGTCAGACATTTCGAATGGTATTTAAATTAAAAAAGAGCTAACTCTATGAAATCATAAAGCTAACTCTTTTTGTTTATTCTATAAAAATTATTTTTTTAACCAGTTGTTTGTAAAGTCACAATCTCTATATTCACCAAGAATACTAATATAAGTTTCCTTGATTTTTTCTTCAAACCAAACTCCAATAGCTTTAATTCTCTTCTCCTTCAAAGCTAAATCTTTTATTTTAATATAGTCAGTAGCGTAATCAGCAGTATGCTCATTAATTCTATTTGTAACTGTGATTATCTTATAACTCTTTTTTCCATTTTCATCTGTATCCAAGATCGGTTGCGAAATAGAATCATCCTTTAAATTAGAAACTTGATTGTATAAAGAAGGATCCATTTTTGTCAATTCAAATCGTGTATCTTGCGTATTCGGATTAATTAACACACCTCCGTTTGCTTTGGTTTCTTTTTGATCTGACTCTGTTCTAGCCGCTTCAGCAAATGTTATTTTTTTGTCTATAATCTTATTTCTGATTAATGTAATTTTTTCTTTTGCAACTTTAACTTCGTCTTCCGAAACTGAAGGAATTAACAATATATGACGTAATTCTATCTCTTGCCCTTTAATTTTTTCCACATATATAATATGAAAACCAAAATCAGTTTCGAACGGCGCCGAAATTTCTCCTTCTTCTAAACTAAAAGCTACATCTTTAAATTCTTTTACAAAAGGTGTTTTGCGATTCATTTTATAAAACCCTCCATTTGTTGCTGAGCCAGGATCTTTGGAATAAAGTACAGCCTTCGTAGAAAAACTAGAACCTTCTTGAACATCCTTTTTAAACTCGTTTAGTTTATCTCTCACTTTCTGCTTTTCAGCTTCAGAAATCTTAGGTGTTACCACAATTTGCGCTACTTCCATCTCTGCACCAAAAAGTGGTAATTCATCTTTAGGAATACCTTTAAAAAAGTTACGAACCTCCTCAGGAGTAATTTCTACTTCCTCAACAATCTTCTTTTGCATTTCAGAACTTAACCTTTGTTCCTTTAAAATATCAAAAAAGTAAGATTTCAACTCTTCTTCAGAATTCTTCTTATAATATTCTACCACCTTATCCATGGAGCCAATTTTTCCAACGATAAAATCAAGCTTCTCCTCCATAACACCTTTTATCTCGGCATCAGTAACCACGATACTATCCTGAATAGCTTGATGGGCATATAGTTTGTCTTCTAACAACTTACCTAACATCTGGCATCTAGTAATATCTTTTACTGAGTTTCCGTTTGTAGAAAGTTCTAAAAAAGATTTATCAATATCAGAGTCCAAAACAATATAATCTCCAACAGTTGCAATTACACCATCTATTTTTAATCTTTTACCTGTAGCCACTTTTTTAACAGGTTCAACAACTGAATCTTTAATTATTTCCTGCGCTTGCGTTACTGCATTCACAAAGAGCATAAGAAAAAATAAAAGTGCAAATTTATTGGTTATGAATTTCATTTTCAATGTTTTAATAATAATGTATTTAAATTATATTCCGTTATTTGATTTAAAATCTTCTCCCAATAGTATAATGTATCTTTATTGAATTCAAATATACATTATAAGTACCAAGAAATAAAGCCGTTCCTACAGAACATTTTTCAAATTTAAAACGAACAAAAATAACAATTCGATTACATTAAACAAGTATCAGCTCTACTATTAACAAAAATTTATAGAGATTATCTAGCTGTAGTAGCATAATAAAACCACTCTTTGACATACCTATTCCAAGAAACGTCTTTAAGGCCGCAAAAGCCTACTAACTACCATAGTTTTCAAGTAAATAAACACAACTCTTATTTATTTTTAAATAGCATATATAAATAGTACTTTTGCAAACTATTTATATCACACATGAGCTTTTTAACAGAAATACAACGAAGAAGAACTTTCGGAATCATATCGCACCCTGATGCTGGTAAAACTACCCTAACAGAAAAACTGTTACTGTTTGGAGGAGCCATCCAAGAAGCAGGTGCCGTTAAGAACAATAAAATAAAAAAAGGCGCTACGAGTGACTTTATGGAAATCGAACGTCAAAGAGGGATTTCTGTATCGACATCTGTTCTTGCTTTTAATTATCAGGATAAAAAAATAAATATCCTCGATACACCAGGACACAAGGATTTTGCAGAGGACACTTTTAGAACATTAACTGCAGTAGATAGTGTAATCGTAGTAATTGACGTAGCAAAAGGAGTTGAGGAACAAACAGAGAAGTTAGTTGCCGTTTGTAGAATGCGTAAAATTCCAATTATTGTTTTTATCAATAAAATGGACCGTGAAGGTAAAGATGCATTTGACCTAATGGACGAAGTAGAACAAAAGCTAGGATTAACAGTTACCCCTCTTAGTTTTCCTATAGGTATGGGATACGATTTTCAAGGTATCTACAATTTATGGGAACAAAACATCAACTTGTTTAGCGGAGATAATCGTAAAAACATAGAAGAAACAATTGCTTTTTCTGATGTACAGAATCCTGAATTAGAAAAAATTATTGGGCAAAAACCAGCTGACACTTTACGTGAAGAATTAGAATTGATCGATGAAGTGTATCCTAAATTTGATCGACAAGATTATCTTGACGGTAAACTGCAACCTGTTTTCTTTGGTTCAGCCTTAAATAATTTTGGGGTAAGAGAACTACTAGATTGCTTTGTACAAATTGCTCCTTCTCCAAGACCAAAAGAGTCTGAAACTCGATTAGTAGATCCTAAAGAAGAAAAAATGACTGGTTTTGTGTTTAAAATTCATGCAAATATGGATCCGAAACATAGAGATAGACTGGCATTTATCAAAATTGTGTCGGGAACCTTTGAAAGAAACAAACCGTATTACCATGTTCGTCAAAAAAAGAATTTAAAATTCTCAAGTCCAAATGCTTTTTTTGCAGAGAAAAAAGAGATTGTAGATATATCCTATCCAGGAGACATCGTAGGATTGCATGATACTGGAAATTTCAAAATTGGTGACACGTTGACCGAAGGAGAAATAATGAGTTTCAAAGGAATTCCAAGTTTCTCTCCAGAGCATTTTAGATACATCAATAATGCTGATCCTATGAAAGCTAAACAGCTGGACAAAGGAGTAGATCAATTGATGGACGAAGGAGTAGCGCAATTGTTTACTTTAGAAATGAACAACAGAAAAATCATTGGAACAGTTGGAGCACTACAATACGAAGTAATACAATACCGTTTAGAGCACGAATATGGCGCTAAATGTACCTATGAGAATTTCCCTGTTCATAAAGCATGCTGGGTTAAGCCTAATGACCCAAAAAATGATGAATTCAAGGAATTCAAACGTATCAAACAAAAATTCCTAGCTAAAGACAAATACGGGCAATTAGTATTCCTTGCAGATTCTGATTTTACGATTCAGATGACACAAAACAAATATCCTAGCGTAAAATTATTTTTTACTTCGGAATTTGAATAAGCAAGTCCACACAATAAAGCATAAAAAAAGCGCTAATTAAAAATTAGCGCTTTTTTTTGTACTTACTACTAGTATACTATAAATCTAATTATGCTAAAGCTGATTCGAAATTAACCGCTTTCTTCAAAAAAGCTTTAATTAATAGACGATTAGGTGCAATACCTGAAGTCATGATTTGTTTTTTTGTGTTTATTCCCTCTGTAGAGATCGTAGTATTAGGATCTTGTTTTGTCCCCATGAACCACTGAACAAACTCCATATTAGTAGAAGAAGTTCTAGCGCTTTCTGATTTTACTTCTACAGTTGTAGTGATTTCATCTTCAGAAGATGCAATTTGCGAACCTCCTACATTTTGGCTATAACCTGAAACACTAAAAAGTAATGCACAAACAAATACAGATAAAATATGTATCATGTTTTTTGATTTGTTTTGTGTAGATATAGTGTTCATAGTTATATATTTTTCTAATTGATTAGCTATCAGTGCCAATTCTTATACAAAGATACAACCACAATACCCCTACCTAAAATAATTACGATGAATAGCTAGAATACTCGTTAACTAACGAACGGCTTGCAGAACAAAGATGATTTGTGCATTTTAACCGATACCAATTTACTCATAACGACTATTAAGCATAAAAAAAGGCTTCCAATATGGAAGCCTTTAGTTAACTATGCTTGTCCTGCAGGACCAAAATTAAGCGGAATTGCAGGTTGTTCACTATCTTTAATTTCGCCATGAGCGATTTCAAAACGGTGAATATTCTCTCCAATAGCTTTGAGCAATCTTTTGGCATGCTGTGGTGTCAATACAATTCTTGACTTCACTTTAGCCTTAGGAATACCAGGCATGATACTTACAAAGTCGAGTACAAACTCTGAGGAAGAATGATTAATAATAGCTAAGTTGGAATAAATTCCCTCTGCTGTTTTTTCATCTAATTCTATATTGATCTGCTCTTGTTGTTCTTTCATATTTTAAGTAGTAATGATTAGCAACTAATTTATAGCAAAAAGTGATTAGTCAAAAGACTAATCACTAATTACTAAGGACTTATTACTAAAGTTAGTAAATATATTCTTCTTTATTTGCCATCATATCATTGTAATCTTCCTTAGAGCCTACAATTGTATGATCGTATTCTCTCATACCAGTTCCAGCAGGAATTCTGTGACCTACAATTACATTTTCTTTCAAGCCTTCTAAGTAATCTACTTTACCTGCTACTGCAGCTTCGTTTAATACTTTAGTTGTCTCTTGGAAAGATGCTGCCGAGATGAATGATTTTGTTTGTAACGAAGCTCTCGTAATACCTTGTAAAACAGGAGTACCAGTTGCTGTGATAACATCACGAGCCACAACAATATTCTTGTCATTACGTTTCAATAACGAATTCTCGTCACGTAACTCACGTGGAGTAACAATTTGTCCTTCTTTCAGATTAGCTGAGTCTCCAGCGTCCTCAATAACTTTCATACCATATAATTTATCATTTTCAACGATAAAATCTTTAGTGTGAATTAATTGATCTTCTAGGAATAAAGTATCACCTGGATCTTGAACTCTTACTTTACGCATCATCTGACGTATTACTACCTCAAAGTGCTTATCATTAATTTTTACCCCTTGTAAACGGTATACTTCTTGAATCTCGTTAACCAAGTACTGTTGAACAGCTGCTGGCCCTTTAATTCTTAAAATATCGTCTGGCGTAATAGCTCCATCAGATAAAGGCACACCAGCTCTAACGAAGTCATTCTCTTGAACAAGAATTTGACTTGAAAGTTTAACTAGGTACTTTCTAACATCACCAAATTTAGATTCGATAACAATCTCACGGTTACCTCTTTTAATTTTTCCAAAAGAAACAACACCATCAATTTCAGAAACTACCGCTGGGTTTGAAGGATTACGAGCTTCTAACAACTCTGTAATTCTTGGTAAACCTCCTGTAATATCTCCTGATTTAGAAGAACGACGTGGGATTTTAACCAATACCTTACCTGCTTTAATTTTCTCACCGTTATCAACCATTAAGTGGGCTCCAACTGGTAAGTTATAGGAACGGATCAATTCACCATCTTTACCGTAAACCAATAAAGTAGGGATTAATTTTTTAGCTCTAGACTCAGAAATTACTTTTTCTTGGAAACCAGTTTGCTCATCAATCTCAACCATGAACGATTGTCCTTGCTCTAAATCTTCGTAAGCAATTTTTCCTGTAAATTCAGAAACAATAACTCCATTATATGGATCCCATTTACAGATCACAGTTCCTTTATCTACTGATTCACCATCTTTAACAAAGATACTTGAACCGTAAGGAATGTTATGCGTGTTTAATAAGATACCTGTTTTTTCATCAATTAATTTCAATTCAGTAGAACGAGATACAACAATATCAACTGCGTTACCATCGTTATCCTCACCCTTAACAGTTTTTAGATCTTCGATTTCTAGTTTACCTGCAAAACGAGTTACAATACTAGATTCCTCAGATATACCTCCCGCAACCCCTCCAACGTGGAAAGTACGTAAAGTTAACTGTGTTCCTGGCTCCCCAATAGATTGAGCTGCAATTACTCCAACTGCTTCTCCTCTTTGAGTCATTTTACCAGTAGCTAAGTTTCTACCATAACATTTAGCACAAATACCTTTTGGTGCCTCACAAACTAAAGGTGAACGTACTTCAACACTTTCGATTGGAGAAGCCTCAATTACTTTCATAATTGCCTCTGTAATTTGTTGTCCTGATTGAACTAAAACTTCATTAGTTAAAGGATTAACTACATCTTGCAATGCAACACGTCCTAAAATTCTTTCTCCTAATGATTCAACGATTTCTTCATTCTTTTTCAATGCCGAAACTTCAACACCTCTAAGAGTTCCACAATCTTCGATGTTTACAATAACATCTTGAGAAACGTCATGTAATCTACGAGTTAAGTAACCAGCATCTGCCGTTTTCAGAGCCGTATCCGCAAGACCCTTACGAGCACCGTGCGTAGAAATGAAATACTCTAAGATCGAAAGACCTTCCTTAAAGTTCGAAAGAATCGGGTTTTCAATAATCTCTCCACCACCAGCAGTCGATTTTTTAGGCTTAGCCATCAATCCACGCATACCAGTTAACTGACGAATTTGTTCCTTAGAACCCCTCGCCCCAGAATCAAGCATCATATACACAGAGTTGAAACCTTGTTGGTCTTCTCTAATGTTTTTCATCGCTAACTCAGTCAATTGTGCATTTGCAGAAGTCCAAACATCAATAACTTGGTTGTAACGTTCGTTATTTGTAATAAGACCCATGTTGTAGTTAGCAGAAATTCCTTCTACTTGCTCTCTAGCATCAGCAATCAATTGTGGTTTTTGATCTGGAATTCTAATATCACCTAATGAGAAAGATAAACCTCCTCTAAAGGCAAATTTATACCCCATATCTTTCATATTATCCAAGAAGGCAGCCGTTTCCGGAACACTTGTTGAATTTAATACGTGACCGATAATATCTCTAAGGTTTTTCTTAGTCAATACATCATTGATATATCCAGCTGCTTCTGGTACTACTTCATTAAATAATACACGTCCTGCAGTTGTTTGAATAATTTTAAACACTAATTCTCCAGCGTCATTAAAATCTTTAGCTCTAATTCTAACACGAGCATTCAATTCTAATCTTCCTTCATTTAATGCGATATTAACTTCTTCAGCAGAATAGAAAGTCAAATCTTGACCTAAAATCTTTTTCTCTGGAGTAGTCAATCTTTCTTTGGTCATATAATATAGACCCAAGACCATATCCTGAGATGGTACCGTAATTGGAGCACCATTTGCAGGGTTTAATATATTATGTGAAGCCAACATTAATAATTGAGCTTCAAGGATAGCTTCTGGTCCTAATGGCAAGTGAACTGCCATTTGATCCCCATCAAAATCCGCATTAAAGGCCGTACAAACTAAAGGGTGTAATTGGATTGCTTTTCCTTCAATTAATTTTGGTTGGAAAGCTTGAATACCAAGTCTGTGCAAAGTAGGGGCACGATTCAGTAAAATCGGGTGACCTTTAATTACATTTTCAAGGATATCCCAAACTACAGGCTCTTTCTTGTCTATTATTTTCTTAGCTGATTTAACAGTTTTTACAATTCCTCTTTCTATCAATTTACGGATAACAAAAGGCTTGTATAATTCGGCAGCCATATCTTTTGGGATACCACATTCGAACAATTTCAATTCAGGTCCAACAACAATTACCGAACGAGCAGAATAATCCACACGTTTTCCAAGTAAGTTTTGACGGAAACGTCCTTGCTTACCTTTAAGGGAATCAGATAATGATTTTAATGGTCTGTTTGATTCTGTTTTAACTGCAGATGCTTTTCTTGTATTATCAAATAATGAATCTACCGATTCTTGCAACATACGTTTTTCGTTTCTTAAGATCACTTCTGGAGCTTTGATTTCCATTAATCTTTTCAAACGGTTGTTACGGATGATTACACGACGGTATAAGTCATTTAAATCTGAAGTCGCAAAACGACCTCCATCAAGAGGCACAAGCGGACGTAATTCTGGTGGAATAACTGGAACCACTTTCATAATCATCCATTCAGGACGGTTTTCACGATTTAAGTTAGACTCACGGAAAGACTCAACAACTTGTAATCTCTTTAAGGCTTCAGTTTTACGTTGTTTAGACGTTTCATTATTAGCTGAGTGACGCAATTGGTAAGACAACTGGTCTAAATCAATACGTGCTAATAAGTCCATAATACACTCTGCTCCCATTTTGGCAACAAATTTATTAGGATCGAAATCATCTAAATACTGATTATCCGCTGGAAGAGTATCTAAGATGTTCAAATATTCTTCTTCTGTTAAGAAATCTAATCTTTGAACTGATTCACCTTCAGCATTTTTAGCAATACCAGCTTGGATTACTACGTATCTTTCGTAGTAAATAATCATATCTAATTTCTTAGATGGAAGACCAAGGATATAACCAATTTTATTTGGAAGAGAACGGAAATACCAGATATGAGCGATTGGCACAACAAGATTGATGTGACCTACTCTATCTCTACGTACTTTTTTCTCCGTAACTTCAACACCACAACGGTCACAGATGATCCCTTTGTAACGAATTCTTTTGTATTTTCCACAAGCACATTCGAAATCCTTAACAGGTCCAAATATTCTTTCGCAGAAAAGACCATCACGCTCAGGCTTGTGCGTACGGTAGTTTATTGTTTCTGGTTTTAAAACTTCACCTCGAGACTCTTTCAAGATAGATTCTGGAGAAGCAAGACCGATAGATATTTTATTGAATCTTTTTACAGGATTCTTATCTTTATTATTATTATTTCTATTATTCATCATAGTTTTTACTATTGATTTAATTGCAATTAAAAAATTGATTCTAGCAAAGTACTTTATGTCTTTACTACACCGGATTACTTCTCAAAACTCTAAACTTCAAATTTAAAGCGCTAGTTACACAAATTAAAATCTGTATAAAAAATCGGAACGGTTTACGGGTCTAAATCCTAAAAACTTATTTAAATGTTAAAGTAGAGACGCGATAAATCGCATCTCTACTACTAACAAAACTTATTTATTCTTCTAATCTAATATCTAACCCAAGACCTTTCAATTCATGCATTAATACATTGAATGATTCAGGTAATCCTGGTTCTGGCATAGACTCTCCTTTTACGATTGCTTCGTAAGTTTTAGCTCTACCAATAACATCATCAGACTTCACTGTCAAGATTTCGCGTAGTGTACTTGATGCTCCATAAGCCTCAAGTGCCCAAACCTCCATCTCTCCAAAACGCTGACCTCCAAATTGCGCTTTACCACCTAAAGGTTGTTGCGTAATTAATGAGTATGGCCCAATAGAACGTGCGTGCATCTTATCATCAACCATGTGTCCTAATTTTAACATATAGATCACACCAACAGTTGCTGCTTGATGGAAACGCTCTCCTGTACCACCATCGTAAAGGTGTGTATGTCCAAAACGTGGAATTCCAGCTTCGTCAGTCAATTCATTGATTTGATCTAATGAAGCACCGTCAAAAATTGGAGTAGCAAATTTTCTACCCAAGTTCATACCAGCCCATCCTAAAACAGTCTCATAAATTTGACCAATGTTCATACGTGAAGGTACCCCAAGTGGGTTCAACACAATGTCAACTGGTGTTCCGTCTTCAAGGAAAGGCATATCTTCATGACGAACGATACGAGCAACAATACCTTTGTTACCGTGACGTCCAGCCATTTTATCACCTACTTTCAACTTACGTTTCTTAGCGATATAAACTTTTGCTAATTTCAAAATTCCTGCTGGTAATTCATCACCTACAGTAATCGTGAACTTCTCTCTACGTAAAGAACCTTGCAAGTCATTCAACTTAATTTTATAGTTATGAATTAATTCATTCACCATTTTATTAGTTGCATCGTCAGCTACCCATTGTCCTTTGCTTAAGTGAGCAAAATCTTCAACAGCATAAAGCATTTTTTGAGTGTATTTTTTACCTTTTGGTAAAACTTCTTCACCCAAATCATTCATTACACCTTGAGAAGTTTTTCCGTTTACGATTAAGAAAAGTTTCTCTACTAATTTGTCTTTTAATTCAACAAATTTAGTTTCGAACTCCATTTCTAAAGCGCCTAAAGCATCTTTATCTTGTGTACGTTTACGTTTATCTTTTACCGCTCTCGCGAATAATTTTTTGTCAAGAACTACACCGTGTAAAGAAGGAGACGCTTTTAATGAAGCATCTTTTACATCACCTGCTTTATCCCCAAAGATTGCACGAAGCAATTTCTCTTCTGGAGTAGGATCTGATTCTCCTTTTGGAGTAATTTTTCCGATAAGAATATCACCAGGTTTAACCTCGGCACCAATTCTAATCATTCCATTTTCATCTAAGTCTTTAGTAGCCTCTTCAGAAACGTTAGGAATGTCATTAGTCAACTCTTCATTACCCAATTTAGTATCTCTAACCTCAAGTGAATAATCATCCACGTGAATAGAAGTAAAAATATCATCACGAACCACTTTCTCAGAAATAACGATAGCATCCTCAAAGTTGTACCCTTTCCATGGCATAAAGGCCACTTTTAAGTTACGACCTAAAGCTAGCTCTCCGTTTTGAGTAGCATATCCTTCAGACAAAACCTGTCCAGGAATAACTCTATCCCCTTTTCTTACGATAGGCTTCAAGTTAATACTAGTTCCTTGATTGGTTTTTCTAAACTTGATTAGGTTGTATGTCTTATCATCGTTTTCAAAACTAACCATTCTTTCTTCTTCAGAACGATCATATTTGATAGTGATAATATTAGCATCAACATATTCTACAGTACCATGCCCTTCAGCATTGATTAATACTCTAGAATCAGAAGCTACTTGACGCTCTAAACCAGTTCCAACAATTGGTGCTTCAGGACGAATTAATGGCACGGCCTGACGCATCATGTTAGATCCCATCAACGCTCTATTCGCATCATCATGTTCCAAGAAAGGAATAAGAGACGCAGAAATTGAAGCAATTTGGTTAGGAGCAACATCCGCATAATCCACTTTTGCAGGATCAATAACAGGGAAATCCCCTTCTTGACGAGCAATTACGTTTTCTGCAAGTATTTTTCCAGAATCATCCATCTCAATATTTGCTTGAGAGATCAACATTCCTTCTTCTTCTTCAGCACTTAAGTAAATAGGTGTAGCTTCTAAATCTACAACACCATTAGTTACTTTACGGTAAGGAGTTTCAATGAATCCCATTCCGTTTACTTTAGCATAAACTCCAAGAGATGAAATCAAACCAATGTTTGGTCCCTCTGGTGTCTCAATAGGACATAAACGTCCGTAGTGCGTATAGTGAACGTCACGAACCTCAAATCCAGCTCTTTCTCTCGAAAGTCCACCTGGTCCAAGTGCAGATAATCTTCTCTTGTGTGTTATCTCAGCTAGTGGATTCGTTTGATCCATAAATTGAGACAACTGGTTAGTACCAAAGAAAGAGTTAATAACCGACGATAATGTTTTAGCATTAATCAAATCGATTGGTGTAAACACCTCGTTATCTCTAACGTTCATTCTCTCACGAATAGTTCTAGCCATACGAGCTAAACCAACACCGAATTGTTGAGACAATTGTTCACCAACTGTTCTAACACGACGGTTTGATAAGTGATCAATATCATCAATATCTGCTTTCGCATTAATCAACTCAATTAAATACTTAACGATAGTTATGATATCTTCTTTGGTAAGCACTTGCTTTTCCATTGGGATATCCAACTGTAATTTTTTATTCATTCTATAACGACCTACTTCACCTAAATTGTAACGTTGGTCAGAAAAGAATAATTTATCAATAATACCACGAGCAGTTTCTTCATCAGGCGGTTCTGCGTTACGCAATTGTCTGTAAATATGCTCAACAGCTTCTTTTTCAGAGTTTGTTGGATCCTTTTGTAACGTGTTATGGATGATAGCATAATCAGCTTGATTAGCATCTTCTTTGTGTAACAAAATAGATTTAACGTTAGAATCAATGATTTCTTCTACATTATCTTTGTCGATAATTGTATCTCTATCAAGGATTATTTCGTTACGTTCAATAGAAACTACTTCACCAGTATCTTCATCTACGAAATCTTCGTGCCATGTGTTCAATACACGAGCAGCTAATTTTCTACCGATATATTTTTTAAGTCCTGTTTTAGAAACCTTAATTTCTTCAGCTAGGTCGAAAATTTCAAGGATATCCTTGTCTCTTTCAAAACCAATTGCACGGAATAAAGTAGTAACAGGTAATTTTTTCTTTCTGTCGATATAAGCGTACATTACACTATTAATATCTGTAGAAAATTCTATCCAAGATCCCTTAAAAGGAATTACTCTTGCAGAATATAGTTTAGTACCATTAGCGTGAAAAGACTGACCAAAGAAAACCCCTGGTGATCTGTGCAACTGAGAAACAACAACACGTTCAGCACCATTTATAACAAATGTTCCGCTTGGCGTCATGTAAGGAATTGTACCAAGATATACATCTTGAACAATAGTTTCAAAGTCTTCGTGCTCTGGATCTGTACAGTACAGTTTTAATCTAGCTTTTAAAGGTACACTGTGTGTTAAACCTCTTTCGATACACTCTTGAATTGTATAACGAGGTGGATCAACAAAGTAGTCAAGAAATTCCAATACAAAGTTGTTTCTTGTATCTGTAATTGGAAAATTTTCCATGAAGGTGTTGTAAAGTCCTTCATTGCCTCTTTCGTCAGATTTAGTTTCTAATTGAAAAAAATCTTGAAAAGATTTAACCTGAACATCAAGAAAATCTGGATATGCAGGAATGTTTTTTGTAGAGGCAAAATTCAATCTTTCAGTCTGATTTGTTATCATCAATGGACAAAATTTTGATTAAAAAGTAATTTTTATTACTATAAATAGGTCCTATTTATAGTTTAATTTTAGAACCATTACATCTTTAAAAATCAATTTAAGATAACTACTTTCTTATTACCTGTCAATTTTTTTTCCTCGTAATGGAATAAAATATGTTTGCTATCATGGCTTATTATTCAATAAACAAGACAGACTTTTGTTATACGAAAAATGGTTTAGGTCTTTGGGCGACTAAACCCAAGACCTAAACCTTATTCTTTAAACTAAGTTTAACTATTTAAGCTCAACTACAGCTCCAGCTTCTTCTAATGATTTTTTAAGACCTTCAGCCTCATCTTTAGATACACCTTCTTTAACTGTACTTGGAGCAGAATCAACTACATCTTTAGCTTCTTTCAAACCTAAACCTGTAAGTTCTTTTACCATTTTCACAACAGCTAATTTAGAAGCACCAGCTTCTTTTAAGATTACTGTGAATTCAGTTTGAGCTTCTTCAGCAGCAGCTTCTCCACCACCTGATACTACTACAGCTGCAGCAGCTGGTTCGATTCCGTATTCATCTTTTAATATTGTTGCTAATTCGTTAACTTCTTTTACTGTAAGGTTAACTAATTGTTCTGCGAATTGTTTCAAATCTGCCATTTTTTCTATCGTTTTAAAATGATTTGTGAAAATATAATTTATTTATTGTGCGCGTGTTTAATACAAAACTTATGTCTTGTTTAATTATGCCTCTACTTCTTCGCTCCCAGCAAATTGGTTCTGCAAAGCAGAAATAACTCTTTGTGCTGGTGACTGAAGTAATCCAATGATTTCTCCAATAAGCTCTTCTTTAGATTTAATTGTAGCTAATGCATCTAATTGATCATCACCAATATAAACTTCAGAATTAATATAAGCCCCTTTCAATACAGGTTTTGCCGATTTTTTTCTGAAATCCTTAATGATTTTACCAGGAGCGTTAGCGACATCTGAAATAAAGATAGCACTATTACCAGTCAAAACTGAAGGTAAATCACCATAATCATTATCAGAAACTTCCATAGCTTTTGCAAGCAATGTATTTTTAACAACTTCTAATTTAATACCTGCTTTGTAACAAGCTCTTCTCAAGTTTGAAGTCATCTCTGCATTTAATCCAGAAATATCAGATACATAGATAATATTTGTACCAGCTAACTGTGCAGTTAAATCTTCAATCGCGATTGATTTTTCTTCTCTAGTCATACTAAAAATTTTTAACTACCAATTATACTGCTTTAGGGTCCAATGCAATTGCAGGACTCATAGTGCTTGTAAGGTGAATACCTTTAATGTAGGTACCTTTAGCAGCAGTTGGTTTAAGTTTGATTAATGTTTGAATAATTTCGTGTGCATTTTCATAGATTTGCTCAGCTCCAAAAGAAACTTTACCAATTCCAGCATGTACAATTCCAGTTTTATCAACTTTAAAGTCAATTTTACCAGCTTTTACCTCTGCTACAGCTTTAGCAACATCCATAGTTACTGTACCTGTTTTAGGGTTAGGCATTAAACCTCTTGGTCCTAAAATACGACCTAATGGACCTAATTTCCCCATAACAGCTGGCATCGTGATAATTACATCAACATCTGTCCAACCATCTTTTATTTTTTGAAGGTAATCATCAAGACCAACATAATCAGCCCCAGCAGCTAAAGCTTCCGCTTCTTTATCTGGAGTTACTAATGCTAATACTTTTACATCTTTACCAGTACCATGAGGTAATGTTACTACACCTCTTACCATTTGATTCGCTTTTCTTGGATCTACACCCAAACGTACCGCGATATCAACAGACTCATCAAATTTTGCAGAAGCTATAACTTTTATTAATGCCGCAGCATCCTTTAAAGAATATAGTTTGTTCTTTTCAATTTTTGAAGCAGCCTCTTTTTGCTTTTTTGTCAATTTTGCCATGTCTTTCTCTTAATTAAAAAGGAGCGTCTCCTGATACAGTTATACCCATAGATCTAGCTGTTCCAGCAACCATACTCATCGCTTTCTCAATAGTGAAAGAGTTTAAGTCTGGCATCTTGTCTTCAGCAATAGCTCTAATTTGTTCCCAAGTAACACTAGCTACTTTTTTACGATTAGGCTCACCAGAACCAGATTT
>Ga0180008_1000309_pt1 | contig 46452 bp, 41 predicted proteins | sample MM_PW_MetaG_FD_121121 | JGI IMG/M metagenome (GOLD analysis project Ga0180008, IMG submission 121121) | Groundwater microbial communities from the Aspo Hard Rock Laboratory (HRL) deep subsurface site, Sweden - MM_PW_MetaG | ecosystem: Environmental > Aquatic > Deep subsurface > Groundwater... | reverse complement strand
TGACGTTGGGCAGCTTGCTGGTCGCGATATCGCTGTCCAGTCTAGCTTAGTGGCTGGCCACCCGCGGTCATCATCCGCGCTGGGGCGCGGCTAGTCTGCTCATCGTAGTCGGTGGCACCTGGCTGGCTGCGTTAGGGCAAAGTGAGTTCGTGAAGATGGCCACCGTGTTCGCTCTGGTTGGGGCAGGCCTGCTCTATCTGGTAGGCCGGGAAGAACGGGATGGAGGAACTTCGCGCGATACCAAGCCGGGCCGCTCCGCCCTCTCTAAAGAAAAGCACTGATGGCAACGCAGATCTGGATCTATCCCGCCCTCATCGCGGTTCTAGCACTACTTTGGCAGAAGTGTGATTTTTGGGATTCCCTGCAGGGGAAATGCGTGATTCATAGGAAGCCAGCTTTGATGGAGGCTGGCGATGGAAGAGGATTGGCGGCGGGATCTCGAGCATTGGCTTGAGCCGTATCTGCGGAAGTTGGGTAACAAGACGCGGCGTCGGATGTGCCCAGCCTACATCGCCGGCTTGATTGGCCCCGGCGATCGCAAGAGCATCCAACCCATCGCGGCCCGCGCAGACGCGCTCAGCTATGACCGGCTGCATCATTTCATCGGTGCCGGGATCTGAGATAGCGCGCCGCTGGAGGCGACGTTGTGGCGGCAAGCGGATGAGTTGGTCGGTGGCGACAAAGCCTGGCTGATCATCGACGACACAGCTCTTCCCAAGAAGGGTAAGGCCTCGGTCGGGGTCGCGCCCCAATATGCTACGGTACTGGGCAAGAACGCGAACTGCCAAACGCTCGTGTCAGTGACCTTGGCTTCGGGGGAGGTGCCGGTCATGCTGGGTTTGCGGCTATACCTGCCGGAAAGCTGGACCAGCGACACGGCCCGGATGGAGAGGGCTGGCGTGCCCAACGATTTCCAAGCCTATCGCACGAAGCCCGACATCGCCATCGAGGAGATTGATCGGGTCATTGCTGCCGGCGTTCGCTTCGGCTGCGTCCTGGCCGACGCCGGCTATGGCTTGTCAGCGCCGTTTCGGCAGGCGCTAAGTGCACGAGGCTTGCGCTGGGCCGTTGGTATTCCCCGGCACCAGAAGGTCTATCCCGCCGACGTGCAGTTGATCTTCCCGATGGCAGGACGTGGGCGACCACGGGTTCGGCATGTGCCCGACGTCGAATCCCGAGCAGCCCATGCCATGCTCGAAGATGCGAAATGGCGGCAGGTCAGTTGGCGCCGAGGGACCAAAGGCCGCCTGACGGCTCGCTTTGCCGCCATGCGTGTGCGTATCGCCGATGGCGCGCCACAGCGGATCGGAACTGCTGGCGCTCAGCATATGCCAGGCGAAGAGGCTTGGCTGGTAGGTGAGCATCGCTCGAACGGCGAGCGAAAATACTATCTCTCCAACCTTCCCGCCGACACCGCGATCAAGGACGTCGCTGGCGCCATCAAGGCGCGCTGGATCTGCGAACAGGCGCACCAGCAGCTCAAGGAGGAACTCGGCCTCGACCACTTCGAAGGACGATCATGGACAGGGCTGCATCGCCACCTTCTCATGACAATGATGGCCTATGCCTTCCTGCAAACACGAAGGCTCGCGCAGGCGGGGCGGAAAAAAAAGAGTCTCCGGACCTCCGCCTCAGCCGAGCATGCCCGCCATCCGACAGGCCATCATTGACCGAATATCGCGACCTCCGCCAGACCAATGCCCACACTGCGGTGGGAACCTATCAGTCACGCATTTCAAACTTCTGCCAAAGTAGTGCTAGGGATCGAAGTGCATTTCGTGAAGGAGAATTTTATCCTCTCCGACGAATGCCGCTCCTCCGAAAAGTTCATGCACGGCATCAAGGTGCTGATGGTCAAGGGCTATATCGACAATCTTTCCGAGGAAGCCACCAAGGGCATGGCCGAGAAAGCCCGTCAGGGCCTCTGGCCGTCCGTGGCGCCCTTCGGCTACGCCCGGGTATCGACGCGGGATCGGGAGCGGGAAGGCTATTCGATCCCTGCTCAGGTCAAGCTGCTCGAAGACTATGCCGCTCTCAACGGGCTGATTGTTGCCAGCAGCCATGTCGATGTCGAGACCGCGCGTAAGGCGGGACGCACTGCCTTTGGGATTCCTCTTCGAAACGCGGTTGGACGGGGAAGTGAGGCTGGCGTGCTGGCGGTTCATGGCCTTTGTTGGTGCGACGGCGAGGGTTGCGGCGGTGTTGTGGAGTGCGGCGCGCGCATCAGGCGAGGATCGTGGTACGTCTGAGGTCGTAGATGGTTGCGAATGCGAAGAAATCGGCGGAGTTTCGCGCGAGGGAAAGGCATCTGGCGCGCGCCTCGCCGTAGAGGCGCTTCATGGCGCTGAACACCGCCTCGACCGGTGCGCGCCGTTTGGCGATGAGGAGATTGCGGCGCGCCTGCCAGCGCGGCAGCTTCGGCATCTAGCGGTGCCGCCGGTGCATGATCCGGTCCTTGATGCCAGCCGCCCCGAGGCCATCGCGGTCCCGCCCCGCGCTGTCGGAATTGTCGGCGGTGGTCAAATTGACCATGAGCAATCGGCAATCGGTATTGACGGCAATGTGCCGATTACGACCGACAACCTTCTTGCCCGCATTAAAACCCCGCTTTTGCGCCGCCGGTGCCTTGATGGATTGCCTATCCACGACGGCGGCTGTCGGGCTCTGTTCACGCCTTTCGCGTTCGCGGTCGAGCATCAGTGCGATGTCGTGTATCGTACGGAACAAGAGCCGGCGCACGAAGCGACGAAACTACCAATACACCGTTTGCCAGGGTGGGAAGTTGTTCGGCAACATACGCCATCCCCCACCTGTTCGTGCCAGATAGCGAAGCGCATCGAGCACATCACGCAGGTCTGTCGACGGCTTGCGTCCGCGCTTGGCTACGGGCGGCAGAAACGGCTGAATGAACAGCCATTCTTCGTCCGTCAAATCGGTCGGGTAGCGCTTCGATCGTTTCTCAAATCCAGCCATCCGGCCACGCTCGCTCGGGTCCACATCCCAAATTTGAATCATGTCCGAGCCGCCGCATCAACACATTTCCAAACGGTCTCTGAAAACGCAAGATTGAGCCAAGCCGGAAGCAGGCCTGTTCGCCGCAGTTGAATACGTATGTTGAAATCTGTGCAGGTGGCCACCGGCGGATTACCGTGGCGCTTAAGAACGTAGGCAAGATCAACGCACTAAACAAAAAGTTAGGGGAGGCTCCGGCAATGCGTCATTTCCATTGCTCCGTTTTTCGCATCACATTGCTAGCTGGCGCTGCACTTTCGTTTCCAGCAATTGCTCAGGCTCAGGCACTGGCCGGAACGGAATCGCCATCTGAAAAATCATTGACTGAAGACATCGTCGTCACCGGCATCCGGGCCTCGCTCGCCTCAGCCGCGAAGGTCAAGCGCGATTCCGTCCTGATCGTGGATTCCATCTCGGCCGAAGATGTTGGCAAGCTGCCCGACGTGTCGATCGCGGACTCGCTCGCCCGTCTGCCCGGCGTCACTGCCCAGCGCCTCGAAGGTCGCGACCAGCGCCTGTCGATCCGCGGCCTTGGCCCGGACTTCTCGACCACCCTGCTCAACGGCCGCGAACAGGTCACCGTCGGCGACAATCGCGGCGTCGAATATGACCAGTATCCGTCGGAATTCTTCCAGAACGTCAACGTCTACAAGAGCGCCGACGCCGCGCTGATCGCCGCCGGCATCTCGGGCACGGTCGACCTGCGCATGCTGCGTCCGCTCGACAAGAATGACCGCATCCTCGCCGTGTCGCTGCGCGGCCAGATGAACGGCATGGACAAGCTCAATCCCGATGGCGAACGCTATGGCTATCGCGCTTCGGCCACCTATGTCGATCAGTTCGCCGACGACACGCTGGGCCTGTCGCTGGGTTTCGCCGCCTCGCAGACCCCGTCGCAGAATGAGCGTTTCAATGCCTGGGGCTACCCCACCGATGCCGACGGCAATCTGATCATCGGCGGCGCCAAGCCCTATGTGCAGTCGAACCTGCTCAAGCGCTATGGCATGGTCGGCACGCTGGAATGGCAGCCGAGCGACAATTTCCACTCGACCTTCGACGTCCTCGCCTCGCATTTCGAGGAAGAACAGCGCCTGCGCGGCATCGAATTCCCGCTCGTCTGGGGCAGCAATGTCGGCGTCAGCGACGTGACGGTCGAAAATGGCTTCGTCACCGGCGCCACCTTCTCCAACGTCTATGGCGTCCAGCGCAACGACTATAACAAGCGCAAGGCCGACACTATCTCGCTCGGCTGGAACAACGACATCCGCCTGAACGATCGGCTCAAGCTCAATGTCGATGCCAGCTGGTCGCGCGCCAAGCGCACCGACTTCCTGCTCGAAACCTATTCGGGCACCGGCTATCTGCGGTCGGGCGTGTCCGACACGGTGCGCGTCGAACGCCAGTCGAACGGCCTGTTCAGCATCGTGCCGACGCTCGACTATACCGACACCAACGCGATCAGCCTGACCGACCCCAATGGCTGGGGCTACAACGGCACCACCGCCGTCGTGCAGGCGGGCTTCCTCAACCGGCCCAAGTTCATCGACGACATGAAGTCGTTCCGCGCCAACTTGGTCGGCGATATTTCGGGCAGCATCTTCAGCAACTGGGAAGTCGGCGGCAATTACAGCCGGCGCAAGAAGACCAGCGCCTATACCAGCTATTTCCTCTGCCCCACCGGCGGCACGGATTGCACCATCGCTAATGGCACGCCCGGTTCGGCGCCGGTGCCGCAGGAGGCACTGCTCGGCAAGAATGTCTCGCTCGACTATCTGGGCGTGCCGGCGATGCTGACGCTCGACCCGCTCTATCTCTACAACAATGTCCTGGATGCCGTGTATGACAACCGGCCATCCTCGCTGGTGCGCGACAATGTCGTCAAGGAAGATGTCTTCACCGGTTATGCGAAGATGACGCTGGATGGCGATCTGGGCGGCAAGCCGCTCAAGGGCGCGATCGGCGTGCAGGTGATCCACACCCGTCAGGCGTCGACCGGCACCATCTCCAACTTCTCCAACGGCGTCGTCACAGTCGTGCCGGCTTCGGGCAAGGACAGCTTCACCAATTTCCTGCCCAGCGCGCAATTCTCGGTCGAGCTGGAACCCGGCTTCTTCGTGAAGATGGGCGCGGCCCAGACCATGGTCCGTCCGCGCATGGACCAGGAACGGATCAACCAGGAATATAGCTTCAACCTGGCCAATGTGGGCCTCGGCTCCGACCCGCAATATAGCCCGTTCAGCTCGAACGGCGGCAACGTCGCGCTGCGTCCCTATCAGTCGACCAATATCGACCTGTCGATCGAGAAATATTTCTCGGGTGGCGGCTATGTCTCGCTCGCGGGCTATTTCAAGAATCTGACCGACTTCGTCGATCCCAACAACAATATCGCCTATGATTTCTCGGATGTGCTGGCCTCGCTGCCTGTCGATATCCGCAACCAGATCATTGCCGACGGCAGCTATATCGGTCTGCTGAAGGCCCCGGCCAACACCGGCAAGGGCACGATCATGGGTGCGGAAGGCACCGTCTCGCTGCCGTTCAAGGTGTTCAGCGAAACGCTCGACGGCTTCGGCATCTTCGCCAGCGGTTCCTACACCCACAGCGAAGTCAAATATGGCAGCAACCCGACCGATGTCGTCACCCTGCCGGGCCTCTCCAAATGGGTCGCCAGCGGCACCGCTTATTATGAAAAGAGCGGTTTCCAGGCGCGCGTCTCCTATCGCTATCGCTCCTCCTTCCTGGGCGAAGTCGCCGGCCTTTCGGCCGCGCCGACCTTCCGCACCGCCAAGGCAGAGGGCATTCTGGACGCGCAGATCGGCTATGAATTCCAGTCGGGGCCACTCACCGGCCTGTCGATCCTGCTGCAGGGCAAGAACCTCACCGATCAGCCCTTCGTCACCTATCAGAATGGCGATAAGCGGCAGGTCATCGACTATCAGCGCTACGGCCGTGATTATTATCTGGGCCTGACCTATAAGTTCTAAAATTCCTCCCCGGATTGCCCGACTGCACGCGGGCAATCCCTCTCCCCGGACCGCCACCCCTTAGAGGGGAGGGCGGTCCGTTTTTCTTTGGGGGGAGAGGGAGTAGGCTCGGCCGCTCTTCTTCCTCCCCTCCCTGAGAGGGAGGGGAGATGATTTACGCCGTCATCCGCGTGATCAGCCGGGGCGCCAGCAGCGTTGGCGTGACCGGCTTGCGGTCGATCTGGCCGATCAGCGCATCGACCAGCACTTCGCCCGCGCGCAGATAGTCCTGCGCCACGGTGGTCAGCGGCTGTCGTGTCAGGCTGGCGGCGGGGATATCGTCAAAGCCGATCAGGGCGACGTCGCCGGGCACCGACAGCCCATGTTCGTCCAGCGCCCGCATCGCGCCGATCGCGATCAGGTCCGACCCGGCAAAGATCGCGTCGAATGTCACGCCGCGCGCGATCAGGCGGCTCGCTGCTTCATAACCCGATTGCTCGGTCGACAGTGCATCGACATGCAGGCCGAGGTCGATCGCATGGCCGGCCTCGCGCAGCACATCGGACAGGCCGGCATAACGGTCGCGAAATTCGGGATAATGGCTCGATGCGTCGCCCAGAAAGGCGATCCGGCTGCATCCGCGCGCGATCAGATGTCTGCCCGCATCCCGCCCGCCACGACGGTTGTCGCAGCCGATCGTCATCCCCAGCGCATGCTGGTCCACCGATCCCCAGCGCACGAAATGCGTGCCCTGCGCCACCAATTGCTCCAGCCGGGTGCGATAGATTTCATAGTCGCCATAGCCCAGCAGGATGATGCCGTCGGCCTTGCGGCTATCCTCATAATCGACATGCCAGTCGGTCGACAGCTGCTGGAAACTGGTCAGCAGGTCATAGCCGCGCTTGGCGCAGGTCTGCAGGATCGGGCCCAACATCGACAGGAAGAAGGGGTTGATCCAGCTTTCGTCGGGCAGCAGATCCTCGAAGAACAGCAGCGCGAGCGTATTGCTCTTGCCCCGCCGCAACGAGGATGCATTCTTGTCCACCGTATAATTGAGCTGCCGGGCGATCGCCTCGACCCGCAGCCGCGTCCCTTCGCTCACCGTCTTGTCGCCACGCAGCGCGCGCGACACGGTCGGCTGGGACACGCCGGCCAGCGTGGCGATGTCGAAGGATGTCACTTTGTCGTTGGCGGCCATGGCGCAACCCTACGCCAGCGAGTCTCCATTGGGAATAGAAGGGTTTGAAACCGGCCTGAATACGTATGCCGCTCCCTTGGCCCGCCCTGTCCACGCCGACTAAGAAGGGGCCAAGCCGCGGCAATCGGGCACAAGCGGCAATGGGAGGGATGAAGGTCATGCGCGGACGAACGGCAATGCTGCTGGCTGGGCTCTGCGCGCTTCCCGCTCCGGCGATGGCACAGGATGACGGTTTCCGCGCCCGCCTGCCCGAAGATGAAGTCATCTATTTCGTCCTGCCCGACCGGTTCGACAATGCCGACCCCGCCAATGACAAGGGCGGCCTCAAGGGCGACCGGCTCCAGACCGGCTATGATCCTGTGTCCAAGGGCTTCTACCATGGCGGCGACATCAAGGGGCTGATCCGCCGGCTCGACTATATTCAGGGGCTGGGCGCCACCGCCATCTGGGTCGGGCCGATCTTCCGCAACAAGCCGGTGCAGGGTCCCAAGGGGCAGGAAAGCGCCGGTTATCACGGCTACTGGATCACCGATTTCGAGCATGTCGATCCGCATTTCGGCACCGACGCGGATTTTGCCGCACTGGTGAAGGCCGCCCATGGCCGGGGGATGAAAGTCTATATGGACATCATCGCCAACCATACGGCCGACGTGATCCAATATCGCGAATGCGCCGACCAGCCCTGTCCCTATCGCTCGCGCGCCGACTATCCCTATCAGCGCCGCGGCGGCGTGGCCGGCCCGGCGATCAATCCGGGCTTTGCCGGCGACGCCGATCATAGCGCCGCCAATTTCGGCAAGCTCACCGACCCCGCCTATGCCTATACCCCGTTCGTGCCCAAGGGCGAGCAGGCGGTGAAGAACCCGGCCTGGCTAAACGATGTGCGCTATTATCATAATCGCGGCGAGACGACCTATTCGGGCGAGAGCGCGACCATGGGCGACTTTGCCGGGCTCGACGATCTGATGACCGAACATCCGCGCGTGATCGCCGGCATGATCGACATTTTCGGCGGCTGGATCGACCGCTTCGGGATTGACGGCTTCCGCATCGACACCGCCCGCCATGTCGACCCGCATTTCTGGCAGCAATTCGTCCCCGCCATGCAGGCGCGGGCCAAGGCGCGCGGCATCCCCAATTTCCATGTCTTCGGCGAAGTCTATGTCGAGACGGTCGATGCCGGCCCGCTTGCCTGGCACACCCGCGAAGGCGGCTTTCCCGCCGTGCTCGACTTCGCCTTCCGCCAGGCCGCACTGGAAACCGTCGCGGGCAAGGCGGCGACAGCTACCTGGGAACGCATGCTGACTGGCGACGCCCTCTATCAGGGCGGCGGCGCCACCGCGCGGCAGTTGCCGACCTTCGTCAGCAATCATGACGCCGGCCGCTTCGCCACCTTCGTCCGCCGCGCCTTCCCGCAGGCGGGCGAGGATGAAGTGCTGCGCCGGGTGATGCTCGCCAACGTCATGCTGCTGACGCTGCGCGGCGTGCCGACCATCTATTATGGCGATGAACAGGGTTTCGTTGGCGATGGTGGCGATCAGGACGCGCGCGAGGATATGTTCGGCAGCCAGGTGGCGAGCTATAACGACAATCGCCTGCTCGGTAGCGATGCCACCACCGCCACACCGCGCTTCGATCCCGCCCATCCGCTCTATCGCGAGATCGCGGCGCTCGCCCGGCTGCGCACCGGCCATGCCGCGCTGCGCCGGGGCAGCGAGACGATCCGCGCGCGCGGCGACGAACCGGGCCTGTTCGCCGTCTCCCGCTTCGATCCCGACACGGGCGCGGAATATCTGATCGCCTTCAACACATCGACCGCGCCGATCAGGGCGCAGGTCCAGGTGGATATAGCCTCCACCGCTTTCGACACCGTTGCCGGCGCGGCCTGTGCCCCGCGCGCGTCGGCGCCCGGCAGCCTCGCCCTCGACCTTCCTCCCCTTGGCTACAGCGTCTGCGCTGTACGGAGCGCTAATCCGCAATGACCGACGCACTGACCGATATGGCTCCCTGGTGGCGCGGCGCCGCCATCTACCAGATCTATCCGCGCAGCTTCGCCGACTCCAATGGCGACGGCATCGGCGATCTGGCCGGCATCACCGCCCATCTTCCCTATGTCGCCTCGCTCGGCGTCGATGCCATCTGGCTCTCGCCCTTCTTCAAGAGCCCGATGCGCGACTTCGGCTATGACGTGTCGGATTATTGCGATGTCGATCCGATCTTCGGCACGCTCGCCGATTTCGACGCGCTGATCGCCCGCGCCCATGACCTCGGCCTGCGCATCATCGTCGATCAGGTCTGGGCCCATACCTCCGACGAACATCCCTGGTTCATCGAAAGCCGCTCCAGCCGCCAGAATTACCATGCCGACTGGTATGTCTGGGCCGATGCCAGGCCCGACGGCACGCCGCCCAACAACTGGCAGTCGGTGTTCGGCGGCCCGGCCTGGACCTGGGACGCGCGGCGCGGCCAATATTATATGCACAATTTCCTGAAGGAGCAGCCGCAGATCAACCTGCACAATGGGAAGGTGCAGGCGGCGGTGCTGGATATCGTGCGCTTCTGGCTCGACCGCGGCGTCGACGGCTTCCGTATCGACGCGATCAACCATTCGATGCCCGACCCGCAACTGCGCGACAATCCTCCCGCGCTACAGGATGGCCGCATTCGCACGCGCCCCTATGATTTCCAGATCAAGCGCTACAGCCAGAGCCACCCGGACATTCCGCTGTTCCTGGAAAAGGTGCGTGCGGTGTTCGACGAATATCCCGATCGTTTCACCGTCGCCGAAGTCGGCGGGGATGACAGCGATGCGGAGATGAAGGCCTTCACCCAGGGCGATCATCGTCTCAACACCGCCTATGGCTTCGACTTCCTCTACGCCCCCAAATTGACCGCGCCGTTCCTGAAAGACGCGCTGTCGCGCTGGCCGGCGGAGCAGGGGATTGGCTGGCCCAGCTGGGCGTTCGAAAATCATGACGCGCCGCGGGCCGTCTCGCGCTGGGCCGGCGACATCGACGCCCATGCCTATTGCCGGATGAAGATGCTGCTGCTGGCCTGCCTGCGCGGCAATATCTTCCTCTATTATGGCGAGGAACTGGGCCTGCCGCAGGTCGATATCGCGTTCGAGGATCTGCAGGATCCCGAAGCGATCGCCAACTGGCCGCTGACTCTGTCGCGCGACGGCGCCCGCACGCCCATGCCCTGGATCGGCGCGGCTCCCTGGCTCGGCTTCTCCGATGCCAAGCCCTGGCTGCCGGTGGGGGAGGCGCATCGCCCGCTCGCGGTCGATGCGCAGGAAGCCGATCCTGCTTCGCTGCTCCACTGGACGCGCGAGGTGCTGGCCCTGCGCAATGCCACCCCGGCGCTGCGCGGCGGCACGATCACCTTTCTCGATACGCCGGACGATCTGCTCGCTTTCGAACGGACGCAGGACGGGCAGCAGCGCCTCTGCGTCTTCAACCTCGGCGCCAGCCCCGTCGCCTGGCGCCCGGCCGATGCGGACCGCTGGCAGGTCGAACTGTCGACCGGCAGCATCGCCGACTGGAATTTCGCCCCCGCATCCGGCCTCGTCGCCGCCTTCCAAGTTTAAGGACGTTCCCATGACGCGACTGACCGCGCTCGCTCTTCCCCTCATCGCCCTGGCGCTCGCGCCCACCGCCGCGCGCGCCGATGTGGTGGCCAAGGGCGCCTCGCCCGACGGCCATATCACCCTCACCATCAGCCTCGATGGCGAGGGGCGCCCCAGCTATGCCGTGCAGCGCAATGGCAATCCGCTGATCGCCGACAGCCGTCTGGGCTTCATGTTCACCGATGCGCCCAAGATCGAGCGCAACCTGACGCTGGCCGATGCCAGGCAGGCGAGCAGAGACACCAACTGGACCCAGCCCTGGGGCGAGTGGAGCACGATCCGCGACCATCATAATGAGCTCAAGCTGGTCTTCCGCGAGAAGGGCGATCTCCAGCGCGAAATGGACGTGACCTTCCGCCTGTTCGATGAGGGCGTCGCCTTCCGCTACAGCCTGCCCGATCAGGCCAATCTCCATCACGCCAACATCGCCGAGGAACTGACCCAGTTCGCCTTCGCGCAAGGCGGCACGGCCTGGTGGAAGCCCGCCTATGAATGGAACCGCGAGGAATATCTCTACAATCGTACCCCGCTCGACGCGGTCGGCACTGCCCAGACGGTGATGACGGTGAAACTGGCCGACGGCACCCATGTCGCCCTGCATGAGGCCGCGCTGGTCGATTATGCCGGCATGAATCTCGCCCGTGCCGAAGGCAACACTTTCCGCGCCGATCTGACGCCGGGTGCGGGCGCACCCAAGGTGTCGCGCGACGCCGGCTTCTCCACCCCCTGGCGCACCATCGCCGTCGCCGACGATGCCGCCGGCCTCTACATGAACCACATGATCCTGAACCTGAACGAGCCCAACAAGCTCGGCGATGTTTCGTGGATCAGGCCGGGCAAGTTCGTCGGCGTCTGGTGGAACATGATCAAGGGCGAATGGAGCTGGGCGCAGGGCCCCAAACATGGCGCCACCACCGCCAATGTCCGCCGCTATATCGATTTCGCCGCTGCCAGTGGCATCCCCGCCGTGCTGGTCGAGGGCTGGAATGTCGGCTGGGACGGCAACTGGTTCGGCAACGGCAATGCAATGAATTTCTCGCAGCCGACCGAGGACTTCGATGCCGATGGCCTCGCCGCCTATGCCAGGTCCAAGGGTGTCACCCTGATCGGCCATCATGAAACCGGCGGATCGGCCAGCCATTATGACGGCCAGCTCGACACCGCCTTCAAATGGGCGGCCGACCATGGCGAGCAGGTGGTGAAGACCGGCTATGTCACCGATGCGGGCCAGATCGAGCGGGTCGACGCCGATGGCGCCAAGCATCGCGAATGGCATGAAGGCCAGTGGATGGTGAACCATTATCTGCGCGTCGTGCAGACCGCCGCCAAATATCATGTCAGCATCGACAGCCATGAACCGGTCAAGGATACCGGCCTGCGCCGCACCTACCCCAACTGGGTCGCGCGCGAAGGCGGCCGGGGCATGGAATATAATGCCTGGGTCGGCGGCAAGAACCCGCCCGAGCATGAGGCGAACCTGGTCTTCACCCAGCTGCTGGGCGGCCCGATGGACTTCACGCCGGGCGTGCTCAGCCTGTCGGGTTCGGAAGGCAGCACGATCCACTCGACCATCGCCAAGCAGCTCGCCCTCTATGTCGTCCTTTATTCGCCGGTCGTGATGGCGGCTGACACGCCGGAAAATTACGCCAAATATCCCGGCCCCTTCCAGTTCATCAAGAATGTGCCGACCGACTGGTCCGACACCCGCGCCTTGAATGGTGAGGTTGGCGACTATGTCACCATCGCGCGCAAGGCGAAGGGCAGCGACGACTGGTATCTGGGCGCAGTCGGCGATGAACAGGCGCGCTCCAGCAAGGTGGCGCTCGACTTCCTCGATGCCGGCCGCAGCTACACCGCCGAAATCTACCGCGACGGCCCTGGCGCCGACTATCGCACAGAGGCACGCCACGCGATCGTGATCGAGAAGAAGCAGGTGAAGAAGGGCGACGTCCTCGCCATCGATCTTGCGCCCGGCGGCGGCCAGGCGATCCGCTTCGTCGCCAGCGGCGGCAAGCGCAAGCGGTGAAGGCTGACGCCTCTTCTGTTCCTACCGTCATCCCGGACTTGATCCGGGATCCATTCAGCGCTCGCTCGCAGATGTCGCGCCGAATGGATCCTGACTTTCGTCAGGATGACGCAGGGTGGAAGGGGGCGATCAAAAGCCTCGGCTGTCCTATTCCGCCTGCGCTTGATAGGCTTAGTGGCCGCATGCACGCAGACTTTCCGATAGGATCAGGCGCTCGCAACTAAATGTCAAAATGTGCGGGAAATGTGCGAAGTTAAGGCGAAGGATGGGGATGGCCGGGATGAATGAGATGGGGCTGGAACCGGGCGCGACGACGTCCGATGGTCGGCCGCGCCAGGGCTTTTGGGGGCTGTGGAATATCAGCTTCGGCTTCTTCGGCATCCAGATCGGCTTCGCGCTCCAGAACGCCAACATGTCGCGCATCTTCCAGTCGCTGGGGGAAAATCTCGACAATCTCGCCTTGCTGTGGATCGCCGCGCCGCTGACCGGCCTGCTGGTCCAGCCGGTGATAGGCCATTATAGCGACCGCACCTGGTGCCGCCTCGGCCGGCGCCGGCCCTATTTTTTCGCCGGTGCGCTGTTCGCGGCGCTCGCTTTGTTCGGCATGCCCAATGCGCCAGGCCTGATGGCTGCCGCGCTGATGCTCTGGATTCTCGACGCCTCGCTCAACGTCTCGATGGAGCCGTTCCGGGCCTTTGTCGGCGATATGCTGGCGAAGGAACAGCATATGGCCGGCTATGCGATCCAGACCGCCTTCATCGGCACCGGCGCGGTGATCGGCTCCTCTACCCCCTGGCTGCTCGACCAGATGGGCGTCTCCAATGTCGCGCCCGTCGGCATGATCCCCGACACGGTACGGGTCAGCTTCTATATCGGCGGCGCCGCGCTATTCCTTGCCGTGCTCTGGACCGTGCTCACCACCCGCGAATATTCGCCCGAGCAGATGGCCGGTTTTGCACAGGCCAGCGAAGCGGCAAGCCGGAAGGAGGCGCCGCCGGTCCCCGCCGGTGGTCCGCTCTGGATCGTCGCCGGCCTCGCCGTCATCGCCGCCGTCTGGGGCTGGGCGCTGGAAAAGGAACTCTATCTGCTGGGCGGCCTGCTCGCCGCCTATGGCATTGCCCGCATCGCCGCGCGCGGCCTTCATGCGCAAGGCCGGACCGATAATTTGCTCAGCCATGTGGTCGGCAATTTCGCGACCATGCCGGCGGTGATGAAGAAGCTGGCGCTGGTCCAGTTCTTCACCTGGTCGGCGCTCTTCATCATGTGGATCTACACTACGCCGGTGGTCGCCCAATATATGTTCGGATCGGCCGACCCGACCAGCGCCGCCTATAATGAAGGGGGCAATTGGGTCGGCATCCTCTTCGCCACCTATAATGGCGTTGCCGCCTTCGCCGCGCCCTTCCTGCTCCAGCCGCTTGCCCGTCGCATCGGCCAGGCCCGGACCCATGCGCTGGCGCTCACGCTCGGCGCCCTCGGCTTCCTGTCCTTCCTGGTCCTGCGCGATGCGCAGGCGCTGCTCCTGTCGGAAGTGGCGATCGGCATCGCCTGGGCCTCGACCCTTGCCATGCCCTATGCGATGCTCGCCTCCAGCGTGCCGCAGACCAAGCTTGGCATCTATATGGGCCTGTTCAACGCCTTCGTCGTCATCCCGCAATTGCTGGTGGCGACGGTGATGGGCACGATCATGCGCCATTTCTTCCCGACCGAACCGATCTGGACCATGGCCTTCGCTGGCGCGGTCATGCTGGCTGCAGCCGGAGCTACTCTGCAACTAGGGTCAGAAACGCTCGAGTAACTTCGAGGAGACCAGATCGAAGGTCCAGCCTCGATCAAACTATGATTTGGAGCATGATATCTGAGGCCGTCACAAAGCCTTTATCATCATGCTTGCTGCGTTTGAATGGCATTTGGCAGATGTTATGCGTAAGCGCCATCACCGCACTGTCAGACGAGCGTCCGCTTTCGATTGTGCCGTCCAAAAGGCCGTATGTTCGGGCTGCGAAGGTGCCCCGCCCCCGTATTTAGCACGATGCGGGATTGCGCCGGATGGGCCGGCACCTAGCCCCATGCTTAAGCGAGGGCGGACCATGGGAAAGGATAGCGAGCTTTTCGTTGGACTCGATGCATCAAAATTGAAGATTTCAGTCGCGGTCGCCGAGGGCGAGCGGAGTGGCGAAATACGGTTTTTTGGCGATATCTCAGGGGAGCCGGCGTCGGTAGCATCGATGGTGGGCAAGCTTGCGAAGCGCGGCGCCAAGCTTCATTTCTGCTACGAGGCTGGTCCAACGGGATACGATCTATACCGCCAGATCCTTGAGCTCGGCCACCATTGTGAGGTGGTGGCGCCATCGCTCATTCCCAAACTTGCGGGCGACCGGGTAAAGGCCAACCGTCGCGACGCTGTAAGCCTGGCCCGGCTCCATCGAGCTGGCAAGCTGACTGCGGTTTGGGTGCCAGATCAAACTGCTCTCCCACCTGAAAACTGGATCGCTTTGAGCTAGCACTACTTTGGCAGAAGCCTGATTTTTGGGATTCCCCCAGCGCAAGATGCGTGATTCATAGGGAGCCAGCTTTGATGGAGGCTGGTGATGGAAGGGGATTGGCAGGGCGATCTTGAGCGCTGGCTGGAACCGTATCTGCAGGGGCTCGGCAACAAGACACGGCGGAGGATGTGTCCAGCGTATATCGCGGGCTTGATCGGTCCCGGTGATCGCAAGAGCATCCAGCCCATGGCGGCCCGCGTGAGTGAGGTCAGCTACGACCGGCTGCACCATTTCATTGGTGTAGGTATCTGGGACAGCGCGCCCTTGGAAGCGACCTTATGGCGACAGGCAGATGAGTTGGTCGGCGGTGACAAGGCCTGGCTGATCATCGACGACACCGCGCTGCCGAAGAAAGGCAAGGCGTCGGTCGGTGTCGCGCCGCAATACGCCACGGCGCTGGGCAAGAACGCGAACTGCCAAACGCTGGTATCGGTGACGCTGGCCTCGGGAGAAGTGCCGGTCATGCTGAGCTTACGGCTTTTCCTGCCGGAAAGCTGGACGAGCGATGCGGTGCGGATGGCCAAGGCTGGTGTGCCGGATCTTCTCCAGACCTATCGCACGAAGCCCGAGATCGCCATTGAGGAGATCGACCGCTTCATCGCCGCTGGGGCCCGCTTCGGCTGCGTTCTGGCCGATGCGGGATATGGCCTATCCGCCTCGTTCCGGCAGGCATTGAGCGCACGGGATCTTTGCTGGGCCTTCGGCATCCCCCGGCACCAGAAGGTCTATCCTGCCGACGTGCAACTGATCTTCCCGGTGGCGAACCGCGGGCGTCCGCGTGTGCGGCACGTGCCGGACGTCAAATCCCGGGCCGCGCACGCCATGCTCGAAGACGTAAAGTGGCGTCAGGTCAGCTGGCGCCGGGGAACGAAGGGGCGCCTGTCAGCGCGCTTTGCCGCCGTGCGTGTACGCATCGCCGATGGTGCGCCACAGCGGATCGGCGCAGCTGGAGCTCAACACATGCCCGGCGAAGAAGCATGGCTGGTTGGCGAGCATCGTTCGACTGGCGAGCGAAAATACTACCTCTCGAACCTACCGGCCGATACCTCGATGAGGGACCTGGCGGGGGTGATCAAGGCGCGCTGGATCTGCGAGCAGGCGCATCAGCAACTCAAGGGAGAACTCGGCCTCGACCACTTCGAGGGTCGCTCCTGGACCGGGCTGCATCGCCACTGTTTGATGACAATGATGGCCTATGCCTTCCTTCAGGCCCGCAGGCTCGCTCAAGCGGGACGGAAAAAAAAGAGTCTCTGGGCCACCACCTCAGCCCAGCCTGCCGGCAGTCCGCCAAGCCATCCTTGACCGCCTCTCGCGCCCACCGCCAGGCCAATGCCCTCATTGCAGAGGCGCTCTCTCGAGCGCGTCAATCTCACTTCTGCCAAAGTAGTGCTAGGTCGTGAACCCATAAAGCGAATGACGGTGTTTGATGGGGGGCAAACTTGATCTGCCCCCACTGAGTGGCCCAGAGACTATGATAGTCTGGACCACGAAAGGGATGACGAATGCCAAGCAAGAAGCACAAGCCGGAAGAGATTATCGGGAAGCTGCGTGAAGTTGAGATCGTGCTGGCCCAGGGGGCCTCGACGGCGGAGGCGTGTCGCCGGATCGCAGTCAGCGAACAGACTTACTATCGCTGGCGCAAGGAGTATGGCGGCCTAAAGACTGACCAGGCGCGGCGGATGAAGGATCTGGAGAAAGAGAACCAGCGGCTTCGCCGGGCGATCTCGGACCTGACGTTGGACAAACTGATTCTGCAGGAGGCTGCAAAGGGAAACTTCTGAGCCCCGCGCGACGGCGACGCTGCATCGATCATGTACGACGAGAGCTTCCGGTCCCGATGTCCGAACGACGGATCTGCCGGGTGCTGAGGCAGCATCGATCGACGCAGCGTAAAGTGCCGCGCGGGGCGGATGACGAACAGGCGCTAACGGAGGACATCATCGCATTGGCAAAGCAATATGGGCGCTACGGCTACCGCCGGGTGACGGCGCTGCTGTGCCATGCGGGGTGGACGGTGAACCATAAACGGGTCGAGCGGATATGGCGACGCGAGGGACTGAAGGTTCCGCTGCGCCAGCCAAAGCGTGGACGCCTGTGGCTCAACGACGGATCCTGCATCCGCCTGCGGCCCGAATATCCAGGTCATGTATGGGCCTACGACTTCGTCGAAGGGCGCACGCATGACGGGCGCAAGTTCCGCATTTTGACGATCATCGACGAGGTCAGCAGGGAGTGCCTGGCGCTCATCGTCGCGCGGCAGCTCAAGCATGAGGATGTTCTGGCAGCGCTCGCCGACCTGTTCATCTCGCGCGGGCCACCGGCACATATACGGTCCGATAACGTCCTGGGTCACGAAGGAAAGCGAGATTTGGTCAACAGATCTCTATGCGCCGGCATTGAGCGGCGAGGCATGCATTCTGAGCCAGATGGCTTCCACCGTCAACGGGATCGCTCCCTGCCATAGCAAACACAGGATCCAGCGGCGCCGAAGCGGCCGTGGTCCTCACCGTCCTTAGAACGAGATACGCACCCAGGTGGAAGGCCCGAACATTATCTACAGGGTCGCTTTCGCGCCCTCACGGCACTTGCAGAGAGGGGTCCTTCCACCTGGCATCCGACCGTTCAAGGAACGGTCGGTACTCTGTCCCCGTCTTGATGACGGCATGGGCAACGCGCGCCATCTTGGCGGTGAGCGCCGTCATCGCCTTGCGGCGACGATCGGCATCATCCGCGTGCCCGGCAGTGTATCGTCCGAGCTTGTCGCGGAAACTGTTGTTGCGCTGACGTGCGGCGACCTGGGCAGCCATCCAAAAGGTCCGCCGCAATCGCGCATTACCGTACTTGGACAGCATCGTGCGGCCTCGGAATGTACCGGACTGCCGGGTCGCAAGATCAAGACCGCAGAACTTCAGGAACTGACGGTGATGGCTGAAGCGGCGTAGATCGCCTGCCTCGGCGAGAATGGTCAACGCATTGATGGGCCCAATGCCGGGGATCATGCGCAGAAGCTGATAATCGCGGTTTTCGGCCAGCATGGCATGCGCCGTTCGCTCGATCTCGTCGCGCTGCCGGATCAGGTTGCGTGCTTGGGCGATCACCATGCGGAACATAGCGATCGAGACGGAATCCTCGTCGACAGGTAGCGCCACGGAGGCGCAGGCGGTCTCGTAGATATCGTTGATCAGCCGGGCTTTGGACACTTTGCGGCCGACCAAGTCCCATGCTTCGCGGGAGAAAGTCTCCTGGCCGAGCACAGTCATGCTGGCTGGAGTCGGGAATCGTTCGAGCAGAGCAAGGAACCAGTCGGATCGGCTGTTGCCAGCGAAGCGTTCAATCTCCGGGAAATAGAGCGGCAGGTAGTGGGTCAGGATGCGATGCGATGTCTGCGTCTTAGCCTTGGAGATCGCCTCGTGCGTTTTCGACATCTCCTGCAGGTCGTTGATCCCGGCGGCGAGCGGATCGACGTATCGCTGGGTGGCGCCAATCCGCAGCATGTGCAGGATCACTTGCGCATCCTTGGAATCGTTCTTGTCCCAGCCATTGTGCAGAGCCTCGCGCGTTCGAGCCAAGGCAACGGACGAGATCAAGCGCAACTCGAAGCCGGCGGACAGCAGGCGATGCGCCAGCGTGCGATGGTAGTTACCAGTAGCCTCGAAGCCGACGATGATCGGACGCCCGATGTCGCTAAGATCCGTGGCCAGGCGATCATAATCTGCCTTTGTCGCCATCACCGTCATGCGACGTCGGGGTCCGCCTTCTGGACGTTCGATCAGGACCTCCTGGCGGTGTTTGGACATATCGATGGCTACCAGCACGGCGTCGGTGGGATTAGAGCTACGCTTGGTCATGGTCGGTCTGTCTCCAAAGGGTTGAGTCGACAACTTCACTTTAGAGACCTGCGGGCCGATCATGACCGCCTTGATGAAGCCTGCGGGCGCTACGCGCCCTTGCCTTCATCAAGGCAGTGCGCCCCTTCGAGGGGCCGCTTCCCAATGTGCTATGGCACTGAATTTACGAGCCGGGCGATCCTGCAATGGGCCAGTCAGAACAAGGTCGAGTGGCATTACATCGATCCCGGTAAGCCCCAGCAGAACGGCTTCATCGAGAGCTTCAACGGCTCATTGCGCGATGAGCTGCTCAACGAGGAGCTGTTCGACAGCTTGGCTGACGCCCGCCGGAAGCTGGCCATCTGGCGCTACGACTACAACCATGTTCGCCCCCACTCATCGTTGGGAAATCGAACGCCTGCACAAGCGCGTCGGACGTTCGTGCAGGACGATAGCATCACGCCCGGCGCGCTTGTGCAGGCGAGCATACCGGAATATTCAACCGCAAGACTCTCGTTATGATCGAGGGGCCGCCGGGGGGCAGGTCACTTGCCTCGAATTCCTGAAGGCCGGCGACACCTTGGTCGTTTGGAAACTCGACCGTCTCGGGCGATCATTGACCAATCTTCTGGCGATCATAACCGATCTGAAAAATCGAGGTGTGGCCTTCCGATCGCTAACGGAGCAGATGGACACAAGCACGCCCCATGGTGAATTGCTGTTTTCGCTCTTCGGCGCGCTCGCCCAATATGAACGCGCGCTCACGCGTGAGCGGGTGATGGCAGGCTTGGTCGCAGCTCGACGACGGGGCCGGCGCGGGGGCCGGCCGCCCAGCATTGACGCGGAAACGATCGAGCAGATCACGGCAGCCCTCGATGCCGGCGCAAGCAAGGCGTCGGTGTGCCGATCATTCAAGGTGCCGCGATCGACCCTCATCGGCACGCTCGATCGCATTGGCTGGACGGGACCGGTCAAGGCCTGAACCGATGCCCCGCCGCTCTGTTCTGACCGAGGCGCAACACGCCGAGTTGTTCGCCTTGCCGGAGAGCGAGCCAGATCTGGTGCGATACTGGACGCTCAGTTCCGCAGATCTGCGCGTCATCACGAGCCGGAGGCGTCCCCACAACCGCCTCGGTTTTGCGCTGCAGCTCTGCACCTTGCGATATCCTGGCCGATTGCTGAAACCCGGCGAATTCATCCCTGATGCTCCTCTCAGGTTCGTCGGGGATCAGCTTGGCGTCGAGCCGGACGCGCTTGCCGATTATGCCACGCGTGGTCCCACCCGGTATGAGCAACTCGATACGCTGCGCGAGGTATTCGGTTTCCGGCAATTGAGCCGTCCGATCCATGCAGAACTGCAGGCTTGGCTCTTGCCGATCGCACTGACCATGGTCGGTGGAATCGATCTCGCGTGGATCCTGATGGAAGAATTCCGCCGCCGGCAGATAATCGTGCCCGGTATCACGTCCCTGGAACGCATGGTGAGCAAGGCTCTGTTAGATGCCGAGCGGAACGTGGGCGACCTGCTGACGGGAAGTCTGACTTCAGTGCAATGCGGCCTGCTGGACTCGCTGCTGCTGCAGCACAATGCAGGCCGCATCAGCATTCTTGCCTGGATCCGCCAACCACCCGGTAGACCGGGACGACGTGCCTTCGCGGAAATTCTCGAGCGATTGTCCACATTGCGGGCAATCGGCTTGGAGCCTGTCCTGCTCATCGCCTGGTTGATGCCGATCGTGACGCTGGGCCTGGCGCTGCTGCTCCTCGGGATCGTCATCGCGCTGGGCCGCACCGCCTGGCCACGCTGGTTCGCAGCGCTGGCCAATCCCGTCTCGCTGGTCGCGATCGGCATGCTGATCGCGCGCATCCTGCCCGAGCCGGCGCACACCTGGCTTGACGGCGCCGCGTTCAACCTCGGCTGGCTCGTTGTCTATGCCGTCTCGACGGCGCTGCTCTGGAATGGTGGCCGTTCGCCGGTCGCATCACGGGACGAAGCAGCATGACCGAAGCTGCGACAGCGACAGGCGACGAACAAGTGGGGGAGGAAGCATCAGGCGCTTTCAGCATGAAGCCACTGATGTTCGAGACCTTCGTCTGCTCGATGGCGATGATGTCGTTCGTGGCGCTCGCGGGCCCCATCGCGCGCGTGCTTGGCCTCGAGCCATGGCAGGTCGGCGGGGCGATGACCGCGTCGGGCATCGCCTGGATGATCATGGCGCGGTTCTGGGGCGGCCTTAGCGATCGGCGCGGCGCTCGTCGCTGGACGGCTTGATTGGATCGGGGGCGCCGCGATCAAGCGTTACCGCTCGGTTAGAGAATGGGATGACCAAATTATCGCTGCAACTTTGCCATCGCTTCCACTTCGATGGTTGTAAGCTCGTCGATTGTCAGGTCGAGCGCAGAGCGCTGCGTCTTCAAGTCGACCAACCTTTCCCGGATGCGGGCAATCAATCGCTCCATTTGCTCCTTATGCTCGGGATCGGCATCGTAGAGATCGAGAAACTCCTTGATTTCCTTGATGGAGAAGCCAAGGCGTTTGCCGCGCAAAATCAGCTGTATGCGTCCGATCTCACGCCTGGAATATGCCCGGGTACTGCCTACCCGTTGAGGGGCGATAAGCCCCTCCTTTTCGTAGAAGCGTAGCGTGCGAAGTGTCAGTCCGAGTTCCTGAGCGACATCCTGGATGCCGTACACTTGTAAATCCGCATCCTTTGCGCGGGTTCTCTCCTTGTGCGTGGGGTTGTCGCGATCCGCGTCCTTAAGCGTTTCATCGTCCTCGGCGAGGTGGAGCGAGTTCCCCATGCCATCCACTCCCTGTCCTCCAATCACGGCTACCCTACCACTCAAGCGCATAAGCCTCGTAGCTTGACAGGGGATAGAGGCTCAGGCGAGCTTTTTGTTCTCCTCCTCGATCAAATCCTTCTTCGAAAGTTTGCCGATCAACGTCTTGGGCAGGCTGTCCCGGAATGCGAAGGCCTTGGGCATCTCGATCTTGCTGAGGCGATCCTGCAAAAAGACCTTGAGTTCATCGACGGTCAGGTTCGATCCCTCGTGCAGCGCGATGAACAACTTGGGAGATTGACCTCTGTAGGCGTCAGGAATCGCGATTGCGATCGCCTCCTTTACCGCCGGGTGCTGGTAGGCCGCATCCTCGATGATCCGGGGATATACATTATATCCGCCACAGAAGATGATGTCCTTGATGCGGTCGACGAGGAAGAGATAGCCATCCTCATCAAAATAGCCGATATCGCCGGTTCGTAGCGCGCCATCGACGAAGACAGCACTGGTTTCTGCAGGGCGCTGCCAATAGCCCTTCATCACCTGAGGGCCGCGGGCGCACACTTCTCCGCGTTCTCCCTGGGGAAGAACCCGCGAGGGATCCTCCGGATCTCGGATCTCGATGATGGTGCCGGGGAAACTTGGGCCGCAGCTATTGTCCTTCACCGTCCCAAACAACGGGTTGCAGGCGATGATCGGGGCGGTTTCGGAGAGCCCATATCCTTCCACGACCCTGGCACGCGTGCGTGCCTCGAACTCCTCGCGTACCTCGAGCGGGAGCGGTGCGCCGCCGGATATACAGGCGCGCACGGCCGAGAGATCGGGTATCTCGTCGTCCGGAAGCGCGTTCAGGGCAACATAGATCGTAGGCACGCCGAAGAACTGTGTCGGCGGCTTGCGCTTCATCGTGTTGAGAACCTGCTTCATCTCAAACCGTGGCAGCAGGACGATTTCGGCGCCGATTTCGACTGAGAAGTTGAGCACCGTCGTGAGTGCGAAGACGTGAAACATGGGCAGGACGCCGAGAGTTCTCTCCTGCTGCGGGCGAAGTCCTCCCACATGCACCACCATCTGGGCGCTGTTCGCCGTGAGGTTGGCGTGGGTCAGCATTGCGCCCTTGGGCACGCCGGTTGTGCCTCCGGTATATTGAAGGACCGCGACATCATCAGGGTGACGTTCTACCGCGTCAGGTTCGGCATCATGGGCGAGAAGCGCCTTGAGCCGGACATGAAGGCCTTCGTCGAGTATCCGCGCGTGGTCTTTTCGCTTGAATAGCGCAAAGCCCAGGCCTTGCAGCCAGGGCAGCATATCCCTCATGCCGCACAACACGATCTTGTCCAGCCCGGCACGTGGCGCGACGGCTTGCACTTTCTCGTGGATTATCCGGACGTCCGGTACCGCCATCATGCGCGTTCCCGAGTCCCGGATCTGATGCTCCAGTTCGCGCTCCGTGTAGAGCGGGTTGAAGTTGACCACGATCGCACCCACGCGCAGCGCCGCGAAGTACAATATCGCGAAATAGGGGCAGTTCGGCAGGCACAGGCCGAACCGATCGCCCTTACGCAGCCCCTGATCCTGCAATCCACGTGCTGCACGGCGAACGAGTTGCCCCACCTGCGCATAAGTCCAGGTTCGCCCGAGAAAGTCGATGGCGACGCGTTCGGGATAAAGGTTCAACGCATTGTCGAGGAGGTCGGTCAGGAGCCGTGGCGGAATTGCCGGTTCCGGTATCGACGGGAAGGCGCTGATGGCGGGCTGGGGCATGGCGATCTCCAGCATCAGAAGTGGAAACGTCCGCCGAGCGACAGCACGACGGCGTGCGCGTCCTCGAGCTTGCCGTCCATCAGGATCGGCGTCTGCACGGCCGTGCCGGCATAGGCCGCTGTCGTGCGATCAATAGTCGTATCCTTGAACGTAATATACGCTGCGCCCGCATCGAGCGTGAACCGGGAAGACACGGCATAGCTTGTGCCGGCAGCGAAATTCCAACGGTTGCTGTCAGGCACTCGAGCGTCCCGATTGCCGTTGCGCGTCGGGGTCTGGGCGTGTTGAACGCCGGCACGAACGGTCCAGGCTGGTGTGACCGCGTAATCGATGCCGCCTGCGAAGCTCCAAGTGTCCCGGTAATTTTCCGGGATTGAAACGTTGAGCGGCGCGCCGAGCCGGATAGCGTCGAATTTCGACCAACCCATGCGGGTCACCTGACCGTTGAGGGTGACCTTGGGCGACACCGCCACGCGCGCTCCGAAGATCGCCTGCCAGGGGGTCTCGAACGTGGCGTTTGCATTCACTACGCTGTTTTGCCCGGCGAGCGGACCAAGAAGACCGGTCGTCGTCACCGAACCGTCGAGATTATGCTTCACGCTCGACTTGTAGCTGGCGCCCAGTTGCATGGGGCCGGCGCGATATTGCAGCCCGGCCGACCAGCCAAGATCCCAACCATTGCCTTTCAGCTCCTGGTGGCCGTCGGCGAGAAGAGGCGATAGGTTCGGCAGATAGTTGGACAATGATGCGTCGGCATATTCGATATTAAGCGCGGCGCCGATGCTGAGATTTGGCGTAACGAGGTAGGCGATCGATGGCTGGATGTCGTATGTTCGCAGCTTGGTCTTGTCGGCGCTATACCGTGCCCAGCTGTCGGCATCAAAATTGGTTGTGAAGCTATAAGGGGAGGCGACGGTCAGCCCCAAAGCGAGCCGTGATGTCAGGCCGACGGCTATCGCGCCGGAGGGTAGTACGCCATTATTGATCGGATCACGAGAGCGTTGGCTCCCGCCTACAGCCGCAGCCGACTGCCCGGGACGGACAATGAGCGTGTTGACATTGTCAACCGACCCTTTGGGAAGGATTACGCTTACGGCCTGGTGGGCATCGACTCCTTCCATGCCTGCGATCGCAGCCGGATTCCACCAGAGGGACTGTACGCCCTGGTCGGCGACCTCGCCCGAAAAGGCTCGTCCGGCACCTCTGGACGATTGTTCCTGAAGGTAAAAGGCCTGCGCGCTCGCGGCTTGCGGCGCGAGCAATCCAGCCGCCACGGCCGATGTTGCGATCCCAACTTTCCAATTTTTGCCTGCCACGCCCATCTCCCCTTTCGTGATTGTCAAATTCCTCGTGCTTATCGGAGGCGCGTCCATGTCTGCGTCTTGCACAGGGGCCAGACGATGCAGCCCTTGAGGCGCAAATGATCCCGATCGGCTAACGTGACCGTCGCGCTGTATGTACCGCCATCCTCAGCGTTGTAGATGGAACCACCCGACCAACTGCCCGACTTCCACGTAAAACCCTGCAGAATCTGCAATCCACGAAGCGGACGACCGCGCAACGCAGCGGTCTTGTTCTTTTCGTCACGTAGTTCGGGGTTGGCTTTGATCCCGTCGGAACTGATCAAGGCACCGCAGATCGATTGCCCGCAGCGGGTGATTTCCACGACGCCATGACGGCTCTCGGTTTGCCAGCGACCGACAACGGTGTCGGCGGGCAATGCAGTGCTCGAAGCCAGTAGTGTCAGAATGATCGACATTGTTCCTCTCCGCGCGCCTTCAGGCGACCGTCTGTTTCACGTCTGGAGCCAATATGCGGCGAATCAGCGTCCCATAACCATCTCGATGACGTATAGGTAAGTCAATAGCTCAATGCGTCATCAAAATGCCTATTAGGTTGTGTGCGAATTGGAGGGGTCAGGCGCTGCTGGCCCCGTCGTCAGGGTTCGGGCGTGTTCGTGTGTGACGCCGTCAAGCTATTGATCTGTGCGTGCCTTCAAGCAAGGAAAGATTGCGATAATTGCCCAGTTCCTGAATGCGCTGGATGGAACGCGACACTTCGCCGTCAGCCGCCCCGTTCGCGGCAACGACCAGGCGCCCGTAGCCGCCGGCGTGAATGCGAAAGTCGCTCCAGATCCGGACGCTATCCCCGATGATGCAGGAGACGAGATGGCCCGGATGGAAGTCGGCCCGATCGACAACCGGCTCGGCGTAGCTATCGTTCGCCACAACGACGATGTGGGTTGCGCGGATGACCAGGCCCGGCAGCGTTTCCATCCACTGCAAGGTATCACTGAAGGGGCCGACGTCGGGAGCAGACCAGAACTGCGCGTCCGCGCTGACCGAGGTTGACGTTAGCGTCGTGGTGACCGCTTCACTGTGCCTTTCCCAGGCCAGCCGCCCGTTGGCGGACCACTCCGTTTCCAGGTGGCGCAGGTTGCGATCGAGTCCAGAGGCACATCGCTGCTCCAGGATCAGCCATTCCTTCTCCCGGTCATTCTCATCGACCAGGCGAACCGTCTGAAATGCCATGGCGGGCAATTCGAGTGCAGGAAAACGGCGCAGATGCATTTCGCCGACGATCTGACGCCGGAGGGGATGCTCAGAAAATCGCATGTGTGCGCCTTCGAAAACAGGTGCAGTGGCGCTTGGGGAGAGGCGCAGCCGTCGATAAGACGGGCGCGAGCATCATCGCCGGGATGAGAGTGCGCGGTTTTTCACTGGCGAGCATCAGTACGTTCCTCGGCCAAGACCTCCGATATCAAGCCTCCCGGGAACCGGTGCATGACGATTCCCTCGACGGCGTGAGAAGAGTGCCAAAGATTTTAGTTGACGTAAACGTCATTTCACGCACCATTAGGTAATCAGATGTCCGATTCCCTGGAGAGGCTATCATCGATGCGTAATGTGGTTGTTGCGGGCTATGCCCGGTCCCCCTTTCACCTGGCAGGCAAGGGCGCGCTGGCGCGCGTCCGCCCTGACGATCTGGCCGCTCAGGTCATTCGCGGACTGATTCAGCAGACCGGCGTGAAGGCCGAAGATATCGAGGATATCGTGCTGGGCTGCGCTTTTCCTGAAGGCGAGCAGGGCTTCAACATCGCGCGCCTTATCGGTCTTCTCGCCGACCTGCCGCTCTCTGTCGGCGGCATGACCGTTAATCGCTTCTGCGGATCGTCGATGAGCTCGGTCCACATCGCTGCGGGCCAGATTCAGCTTGGCGCCGGCGAGGCCTTCATCTGCGCGGGCGTGGAGTCGATGAGCCGCGTGCCGATGATGGGGTTCAATCCGCTGCCGAACCCCGAGCTCGCGAAGAAGAGCGCCGCCTATATGGGCATGGGCGACACGGCGGAGAATGTCGCGACCAAATATCAGATCACCCGTGCCCAGCAGGAAGCCTTTGCGGTCGCCAGTCAGGACAAGGCGGCCGCGGCTATCGCGGCCGGCAAGCTCGAGGCCGAGATCGTGCCGATCACGACCAAGGCGGGCGTGGTCGACAAGGATGGCACGCCGCGTGCCGGCACGACGACGGAAACCCTCGCCGGGCTGAAGCCGGCCTTCAGCCAGGACGGCACGGTAACGGCGGGAACGTCCTCGCCGCTGACCGATGGCGCAAGCGCAATCCTGGTCACGAGCGAGGATTATGCGCGCGCGCATGGACTGCCGATCCTTGCCCGCATCAAGTCGGTTGCTGTCTCTGGCTGCCAGCCGGAGATCATGGGCATCGGACCGGTCGAGGCCTCGCGCAAGGCGCTGCAGCGGGCGGGGCTCAGTGTGGACCAGCTTGACGTTGTCGAGCTCAACGAAGCCTTTGCGAGCCAGTCACTGGCCTGCATCAGCGACCTGGGGCTTGACCAGTCGAAGGTCAATCTGGACGGCGGCGCCATCGCGATAGGCCACCCTCTGGGGGCGACCGGTGCGCGGATCGTGGGCAAGGCCGCGGCTCTGCTGAAGCGCGAAGGCGGCAGCTATGCGCTTGCCACCCAGTGCATCGGCGGCGGTCAGGGCATCGCCACCGTGCTGGAGGCGGCGGAATGAGCGAGCAGGCCATCAAGCCAGTCGGCGCCCCGCCGGAAACCATCAAAAAGGTCTGCGTGATCGGCGCAGGCGTCATGGGCGCCGGCATCGCAGCGCAGGTCGCCAATGCCGGCGTGCCGGTGCTGCTGCTCGATATCGTGCCCAAGGAGGGCGGCGATCGTGACGCCGTGGCGAAGGGTGCGGTCGCGAAGATGCTGAAGACCGATCCGGCGCCCTTCATGTCGAAGGCTGCGGCGAAGCTCGTTGAAACGGGCAATATCGACGACCATCTCGAGCGGGTGGCCGAATGCGACTGGATCGTCGAGGCGATCGTCGAACGGCTCGACATCAAGCAGGCGCTCTACGCCAAGCTCGAGCAGCTCAAGCGTCCGGGCACGGCGGTATCGTCCAATACCTCGACGATTCCGCTTGGCCATCTGGTCGAGGGGCGGGACGATCAGTTCAAACAGGACTTCCTGATCACCCATTTCTTCAATCCGCCGCGCTACATGCGGCTCATCGAAATCGTGACCGGCCCCGACACTGATACGGCTGTGGCGAGGCGCGTCTCGGATTTCGTCGATCGAAAGCTCGGCAAGCGCATCGTGCCGGCGCGGGACACGCCGGGCTTCATCGCCAATCGCATCGGTACCTACTGGCTGGCCGTCGCGATCAATGCCGCGATGGACCAGGGGCTGACGGTGGAGGAAGCCGACCAGATCGGCGGAAAGCCGATGGGCGTGCCCAAGACCGGCATTTTCGGCCTTGTCGATCTCGTTGGCGTCGACCTCATGCCGCTGCTCACGAAGAGCCTGTCCTCGACGCTGCCGGCAGGTGACGCCTATTTCGACACGGTGAGGCCGATGCCGCTCGTCGACAGGATGATCGCGGAAGGCTTTACCGGGCGGAAGGGCAAGGGCGGTTTCTACGCGTTCGACAAGGCGACGAAGACCAAGAAAGCGCTCGATCTCGCGACCGGCGAATATCGCGTATCGGTGAAGCCGGCTTCCTTGCCGGGCCGGGCCGAGAAGGACCTGGCAGCATTGGTTGCTGCGCCCGGCAAGGTCGGCGCCTATGCCTGGGAAATTCTCGGCAAGGTTCTTTCCTATGCCGCGAGTCTGGTCGGTGAAGCTGCGGACAACATCGTCGGCATCGATGACGCGATGAAGCTCGGCTACAACTGGAAGTTCGGGCCGTTCGAACTGATCGATCGCCTCGGGCCGGGCAAGCTCGCCGAACGGCTGGCCGCCGAGGGGCGGGATGTTCCCGCGATCCTCAAGGTAGCCGGAGATCGGCCTTTCTACCGGGTGCAGGACGGCCGTCGGCAATATCTCGATGCCGCCGGCGACTATCATGATGTCGTGCGGCCCGAGGGCGTGCTGCTGCTGGAAGACATCAAGCTCCATAGCCAGCCGATCCTCAAAAATGGTTCGGCGGCACTCTGGGATGTCGGCGACGGCGTTGCCTGCCTTGAGTTCACCGGCAAGATGAACGCGCTCGACGGCGATGTGATGAAGCTGATCGGTCAGGCGATCCCGGTCGTGCAGGACAAGTTCAAGGCGCTCGTCGTCTATAATGAGGGCAGCAATTTCTCCGCCGGCGCCAATCTCGGTCTTGCTCTGTTCGCACTGAACATCGCGGCATGGGGCGAGATCGAAAAGCTCGTCGCGGGCGGGCAGCAGGCCTACAAGGCGCTCAAATATGCGCTGTTCCCGGTCGTGAGCGCTCCGGCCGGCATGGCATTGGGCGGCGGTTGCGAGATCCTGCTCAACAGTGATGCCGTGCAGGCCCATGCCGAAAGCTATGTGGGTCTGGTCGAGTGCGGCGTGGGTCTGATCCCTGGCTGGGGCGGATGCGGTGAAATGATCGATCGCTGGCGCTCCAGTCCCGGCATGCCCAAGGGGCCGATGCCGGCCGTAGCCAAGGTCTTCGAGACGGTATCGACAGCCACTGTGGCAAAGTCGGCCGCCGAGGCGAAGGAGCATGGCTTCCTGCGTCCCTCGGACGGCATTACGATGAACCGGGACCGTCTGCTGGCGGACGCCAAGGCGAAGGCACTGGAACTGGCCGACGGTTACAAACCGCCTGTGGCTCCGGAATTCCGCTTGCCTGGCGCGGGAGGCAAGTCCGCTCTTTCGATGGCTGTCGAAGGCTTCCAGGCCCGTGGCCTCGCCACATCTTACGATGGTGTCGTATCCGGCGCGCTCGCCGACGTCCTGACGGGCGGCGAGAAGGATCTCATCGACATCGTGACCGAAGAGGATCTGCTGGCGCTCGAGCGCAAGGCCTTCATGCAACTGGTGCGCGACCCGCGGACCCAGGCGCGCGTCGAGCAGATGCTCGTCACCGGCAAGCCGCTGCGTAACTGATTGGCGGCCGGCGGCCGGATGGCCGACCGGTCAGGAGATATAAATATGCAAGTCTATGACGCCCCGTTGCGCGACATGCGCTTCGTGCTCAACGAACTCCATGCCGATGACGGCTTCGGGGATATTCCCGCACTGTCGGAGTTCACACCGGATCTCACCGATGCGATCCTCGAGGAGGCGGCGCGCTTCTGTCGCGACGTCCTGTTGCCGATCAACCGGTCGGGCGACGAGGAGGGGTGTCATCTGGAAAACGGCGTTGTGCGGACGCCGGCGGGGTTCGCGCAAGCCTATAAGCAATTCGCCGAAGGTGGCTGGACCGCGCTCGCATCCGATCCAGAATGGGGTGGGCAAGGGCTGCCGGAAGCGGTCAACAAGCTGGTCGAAGAGATGATCTGCTCGTCCAACCTTTCCTTCGGCCTCTATCCGGGCCTCACCCATGGTGCGACCACTGCGATCGAGGGCCATGGGAGCGACGCGCTCAAGCAGGCCTACCTGCCCAAGATGGTAAGCGGTCAATGGTCCGGCACGATGTGCCTGACCGAGCCTCATTGCGGTACCGATCTCGGGCTCCTGCGCAGCCGCGCGGTCCCGCAGGGCGATGGCAGCTACAAGGTCACCGGCTCCAAGATCTTCATCTCCGCCGGTGAGCATGACCTGACCGAGAATATCATCCATCTCGTGCTCGCCCGCCTGCCCGACGCCCCCAAGGGCGTAAAGGGCATCAGCCTGTTCCTCGTTCCCAAATATCTTCCCAAGGAGGACGGCACTCCCGGTCAATCGAACGGCGTCGCCTGCGCCGCGATCGAGCACAAGATGGGTCTCAAGGCGTCGGCGACCTGCCAGATGAACTTCGACGATTCGACCGGTTGGCTGGTCGGCGAGCCGGGCAAGGGCATGGCCGCCATGTTCACGATGATGAACACTGAGCGCGTCTCTGTCGGCATTCAGGGCCTCGGTGTCGGTGAAGCCGCGTATCAGGCGGCCGCCTGGTATGCGAAGGACCGTATTCAGGGCCGGGCGCTCTCGGGCCCCAAATATCCCGAACAGGCTGCCGATCCGATCATCGTCCATCCCGATGTTCGCCGCATGTTGATGACGATGCGGGCCTATAATGAGGGGTGCCGGGCGCTCTCGGCCTGGGTCTCGCGCGCGCTGGACGCGGAAAAACATTCTCCCGAACCCGAAGTGCGCCAGCGTGCGAGTGACTTCATCGCGCTCATGACCCCCGTCGTCAAAGCGCTCTTCACCGACCTTGCGTTCGACAGTGCGAACCTCGCTGTCCAATGCTATGGCGGCCACGGCTACATCCGCGAAAGCGGCGTCGAGCAATATGCCCGTGATGCCCGGATCACCATGATCTATGAGGGGACGAACGGCGTTCAGGCGCTCGATCTCGTCGGCCGCAAGCTCGGCGCCCATATGGGCCGCTATCTGCGCAGCTTCTTCCATCCGGTGTCGGCTTTCATCGAGGAAAACAACGTCGACGGACCGATGAAGCCGATGGTCGAGGCGCTCGCCAAGGCGTTCGGGGCGCTGCAGCTTTCGACGGCCACGGTCGCGCAGCGGGCACTCAAGGATCCCGAAGAGGCGGGCGCGGCGTCGGCGGACTATCTGCGTCTGATGGGCCTGGTGGCCATGGGCTATTGCTTTGCCAAGGCGACCAAGATCGCAGGCTTGCAGCTCTTCTTCGGCAGCGAGGACAAGCGCTTCTACGATGCCAAGATCAAGACGGCGACGTTCTTCTTCGAGCGTATCCTGCCTCAGGCGACCGCCAGCTTCCTGGCGATCAAGGCGGGCAAGAAGTCGCTGATGGCGCTGGAAGACGACGTGTTTTGACGCTTCCGGCAAGCCTCGAAAAGCGGCTGGCCATTCCAGCCATCGTTGCGCCGATGTTCCTTGTGTCGGGACCGGACCTTGTCGTCAGTTGCTGCGAGGCGGGACTGCTTGGTACTTTCCCGGCGCTCAACCAGCGCACCAGTCAAGGTTTCGGTGAATGGCTGGATGAAATCGAGGAGCGGCTGGCTCCCATGCCGGGAGCGGCGCCCTTCGGCGTCAACCTCATCGTCCATAAGAGCAATCCGAGGCTCGACGCCGATCTGGAACTGATCGTTCGGCACCATGTGCCATTGGTCATCACCTCGCTCGGCGCCGTCGCGGATCTTGTCCAGGTGGTTCAGGGCTATGGCGGGCTGGTCTTTCACGACGTGACGAACGTGCGTCATGCGGAAAAGGCGCTCGAAGCTGGCGTCGACGGTCTGATCGCGGTCGCTGCCGGCGCGGGGGGACATGCCGGCACGATGAGCCCGTTCGCACTGGTTGACGAGATACGGCGCTTCTTCCAGGGGCCGCTGGCGCTTTCCGGCGCCATCACGCGCGGCCACCAGATCGCGGCCGCGCAGATGATGGGGGCCGATCTTGCCTATATCGGATCCCACTTCATCGCGTCGGAAGAGAGTCTCGCCTCGCCGGCACAGAAAGACATGGTGATCGGGGCCGGACCAGCGGATATCGTCTATACGGACCGGGTCACCGGCGTCGGGGCCAATTTTCTCCGGCCCTCGCTGGAAGCCGCGACTCTCCCTGAGCCACATGGCGCGCTTTCGGTTTCGGAGGAGGCCAAGGCCTGGAAGACGATCTGGTCGGCAGGCCACGGTGTCGGCGCTACCACTGCCGTCCAACCGGCCCGATCCATCTGTGAGAGACTCATTGCCGAATATCAGGCGGCATTACAATCAGAGTAGGATTGATCCATGAAGGTGCTTGTGCCCGTCAAGCGGGTTATCGATTATAATGTGAAACCGCGCGTGAAGGCGGATGGGACGGGCGTCGATTTGGCGAACGTGAAAATGTCGATGAACCCGTTCGACGAGATCGCCGTCGAAGAGGCTATCCGCCTCAAGGAAAAGGGAGTCGCGACCGAAATCGTGGTGGTGTCGATCGGCGTCGCCAAGGCGCAGGAAACGCTGCGCACCGCGCTCGCCATGGGGGCCGACCGCGCGATCCTCGTCCAGACTGACGATGAGGTCGAGCCGCTCGCCGTCGCCAAGATCCTGAAGACCATCGCCACCGAGGAGGCTCCGGGCCTGGTGATCCTCGGCAAGCAGGCCATCGACGATGATGCCAATCAGACCGGCCAGATGCTGGCAGCCCTTCTCGGTTGGGGGCAGGGCACATTCGCCAGCAAGGTCGAAGTATCGGGCGAGACTGTCGCGGTGACCCGTGAGGTGGATGGCGGTCTGGAGACCGTAAGCCTCAAACTGCCGGCGATCGTGACGACCGATCTGCGTCTCAACGAACCGCGCTATGCGAGCCTGCCCAATATCATGAAGGCCAAATCCAAGCCGCTGGCGACGAAGACGCCGGCCGATCTCGGTGTTGAGATCGCCTCGCGCCTCAAGACGCTCAAGGTGACCGAACCCCCCAAGCGCTCGGCGGGCATCAAGGTGGCCGACGTCGATGAATTGGTCGCCAGGCTCAAGGAAGTGGCGATTTGATAAACTTTCAAACGCGCCGAACTTGCCGAACCTCTCCCATGCAAGTGACGGCGCACCCCGCTTCATCCTGTGCGCACAGAGATGAAGCGGGGGCGGATTTCTCGGAGAATAAGTTATGAATACGCTCGTCTGGGTTGAACATGACAATGCGTCGGTCAAGGATGCGACGCTATCGGCCGTCACCGCCGCTGCCAAACTTGGTGAGGTCCATCTGCTGGTTGCCGGTGCGGGCATCGGCGGCGTGGCCGAGGCTGCTGCGAAGGTCGCGGGTGTCGCCAAAGTCGTAACGTTCGACGATGCGGCGTTCAAACACGCTTTGCCCGAGAATGTCGCGCCGGCCGTCGCGGACCTGATGCGCGGCTATGACGCGTTCGTGGCGCCTTCCACTTCGAATGGCAAGAACATCGCGCCGCGCGTGGCGGCCTTGCTTGATGTGATGCAGGTCAGCGACATCCTGTCGGTGGAAAGCGCTGACACGTTCACGCGTCCCATCTACGCGGGAAATGCGATCGCGACGGTCCAGTCGTCTGATGCAAAGAAGGTTATCACGGTGCGTGGCACAGCCTTCGAGAAGGCGGCCCGCGAGGGTGGCTCGGCCAGTATCGAGGCTGCGACGGGCACGGATGCGGGACTTTCCAGCTTCGTGGGTGCCGAGATCGCCCAGTCCGAGCGCCCGGAACTCACCTCGGCCAAAATCATCGTCTCGGGCGGGCGAGCGCTGGGCTCGGCCGGGCAGTTTCATGGCGTGATCGATCCGCTGGCCGACAAGCTGGGCGCGGGTGTGGGCGCAAGCCGCGCGGCGGTCGATGCTGGCTATGCGCCCAACGATTTTCAGGTCGGCCAGACCGGCAAGATCGTGGCGCCGGAAGTCTATGTCGCCGTCGGCATATCGGGTGCGATTCAGCACCTTGCTGGCATGAAGGATAGCAAGACCATCATCGCGATCAACAAGGATGAGGACGCGCCCATCTTCCAGGTCGCCGATATCGGCCTGGTCGGCGACCTCTTCAAGATCGTTCCTGAACTGACCGAAAAGCTTTGAGGTAAGCGATGACCGGTCTGGAAGAGATCGAACAGTTCATGGCGGCCGGCACCCGGCCGCCCATGATGGACCTGTTCGACATCGATCTGCTTGAGGCGGAGGAGGGGAAGGTCGTCTTTGTCGCGACGCCCACCTCGCAGACCTACAATTTCATGGGCATCGCCCATGGTGGCTATGCCGCGACGCTGCTGGATTCGGCCTGCGGCATCGCGGCGAACTCCGCGGCCCAAGTGCCCATCAACTGCGTCACGCTCGAACTCAAGGTCGCCTATCATGCGCCCTTGACCGACAGGGTCGGGATGGTCCGTGCAATCGGCCAGGTGGTGTCGATGGGCAAGAGGGTGGCGCATACCGAGGCGCGTCTGATCGACATGGCCGGCAAACTCTATGCCTCCGCGACATCGACCTTGCTGCTCGTCGATCGGGCGGCCTGAACAGGAAAGAAGATATGGAAGTCGTTATCCCGCACAGCCTTGGTAAAATCGAAGCGAAGAGCAGGATCGAGGCCGGCCTGCCCAAGCTGGCAGCGCATATCCCGGGAGGCGGTTCGCTCAGTTCCGAGTGGGTATCGGACTACGCACTACACTTGGTCATCGGGGCGATGGGGCAGAATATCCCGGTGCAACTCGACATTGAGGATAGCGAGATTCGCGGCGACGTCAGCGTACCGCTGTTCCTCAAAATGATGTCAGGACAGATTTCGGATTTTGTGAAAACGAGCGCCGAGAAAATGCTCAGCAAGGCATGATGAATTTACTGGCCGCAGGACAATATCGTTGCTCTGCGATGATTGAGTTTACGAGAATCTGCCCTGTTTCCTAGCCGATAGTGTCCGCGCGAGGGCTTTGTGATGGAAGAAATCGCTCCCCGAGTTTTCAGGATCATTAGCCGTCAGCTCGGCGTCTATCCGGATCAGATTGCCCTTGCTTCGTCTTTCTACGATGACATCGGCGTGGATAGTCTCGATGTGCTGGAAGTTGTGATGGCGCTTGAAGACGAATTCGGACTCACTATCCCGGATGAAGCCGCCGGTGAGGTCAAAACAGTAGAGGATGCGGTCAAGCTGGTCGAAGCATGGATAGCCAAGTGAGATAAAACCCACGATCCTCTGAAACCGCAATTCACGACGACAATGAAATCTAGATAGCTCTTTGGTCGCCTGACGTATCACTTCCATGATCAAGGCTACCGTGATCGCGCATAGCCGCCATATGCTTTGCGCCAGAAACCGGATTTCATCTATCGCTTTGCCCACTCGATGACGGAATGGTGTTTCCGAAAAGAATATAGCGAACCATGTTATCTAATGACGAATCGCTGTCTTCTCACATTTGACGAACTGGCTGGTAACGTCGGAGCGGGAAGATGCATGAAAGAGGTAGATCATGCGATACCGTTCATTAGGCCTGGCTACAGTCTTGATTGTCACGAGCACCGCTTGGGCGCAGACGCCGTCGGATAACCAACATGCGCTGATCGGACCGCCCCAACTCCACGCCCTTCCCGTCACCGCTCCGACGCTCGTCGAGGCCTATGGTCCTGATCCTCTGCAGATCGGTGAACTGCGCTTGCCTGCAGGTCCTGGCCCGTTTCCCGTCGTCATGGTCATTCACGGTGGCTGCTGGACCAAAGGCTATGAGACACTGGCAGGCACGGCGCCGTTGGCGAGCGCCTTGACGGACAAGGGCGTGGCGACATGGAATATAGAGTATCGACAGGTTGGTGACACCCGCGGCGGGTGGCCTGGGACCTTCCAGGATTGGGGAGCGGCGCTCGATCACTTGAGGGTGCTGGCACGAACCCAGCCTCTGGACCTGAAGCATGTGGTGACGGTGGGACATTCGGCCGGCGCCCACGCTGCCCTGTGGCTGGCGGCCCGTCCCAGATTGCCTGCCGACAGCGAGGTCCGCGGCGCTGATCCACTGAAGGTTTCCGCCGCGGTCGCCATCGACGGCCCAGGCGACCTGCGAACCCTGTACGGGTTCGACAAGGATATTTGCGGCCGCCCGATCTTCGTCAACCTGTTCGGGGGCGCTCCTGACGCACAGGCGGGCCGCTACCGTCAGGCAAATCCGATCGAATGGCTGCCTCTGGCCGTGCCTCAATTCATGGTCGCTTCCGTCGTGCTGGAGCCTTCAGCCGCGCAAGCCTATGCAGCAGCCGCACAGTCGGCCGGCGATAAGGCGACGGTGATCACCCTGGAGAATGCGGGCCACTTCAACATGCTTTCGCCTGCGGACCCCACCTGGGCGCCGGTAGAGGCCGCGATCCTCGCGGCGGCGAAAGCAGAGCAATAGTCGAGGCAGCCTCCGGTTTATCCCCATCTCGGTGATCTCTATCTGATGAAGCCCTGCAGAGGTCCGCTTCGAACACCTCCCCCTGGGTTGCGCCAAGGTCGCGTCGGCCGGGGCGAGAGGGTTGCACTTGGGGTGCCCCTGACGATCTCGTTCCATTGAGGCGTCAGTCAGGCTTGAGAGGCTGAAGGTCCGGCGCGGAAATCTTCGTGAAGCGCCACCAGGCCAGGCCTCCGTAGACCAGAATGAGGATGGCGAGGTTGAGCACCTCCCGCGTCTGCTCGGCAAGGCTCGCGCCCATCTGATTGAGCCCGACCATGAGATGAATGCCCGCGGTGGTTGGCAGGAGGCGCGCGAGGAGCGCCAGCCAGGCCGGCGTCGCCTCCGCCGGCCAGGAGAGACCCGCGAGGAAGAAGATGGCGAGCGACGTGCCCATCCACAGTTGCAGGGGTCGTTCCCGTGTCCGGAAGAGGCTGGCCAGCGCAAGCGCCGCCGCCACAGTCGCGCCCACGAACAAACTGCCGCCCACGATCAAGGCGCCAGGAGAGCCGGCGGCGCGGGGATAGTCCTGAAACCAGAACACAAAACCCGCATAATAGGCCACGTCGGCCCAGCCGATCACGAAGAAGGCCAGGGCAATTCCGATAAGGGTGCGCGAGGGCAGACGAAAGCGTCCCAGTGTCTCGCGCAGGGTGGCGGCGAGCATCGTCAGGCCCATCAGCAGGGTCTGGTGAATGATGAGGAAGCCGACCCCGGGGAACACCGTGCTGCCATAGCCTTCGCGCGTGTTGAACAGCGGGCGCTGAACGAGCGACAGGGCAGGGCGGGCGGGTGCGCCCTGCGCCATGGCCTGATCGCTCGCCGCCTCGCCGGCGATCGTGGTGACCGCCAGGCCGATGCCTGACAGCGCCGTGCTGCTGCGCAGCAGATAGGCGCCGTTGCCGTAGAGCGCGACCGTGCCCTGGGCGCCGTTCAGAATATGTCGCTCGAACCCCTCGGGGATGATGACCACGGCCCCTGCGCCGGTCGTCTCGAGCCAGAGCCGGGCGGCTCCTGGAGAGGCCGGGCGCGCGGCAAGATCGGCCTGCTGGAGCGCTGCGATCCGGCGCACGAGACTGCGGCTTGCGCCGCTGTCGTCGAGATCGACGACGGCCACCGGAATGCGGACCGCGACCTCCCCGGAATAGGCTGAAGGGTAGAAGAAGGAATAGAGGATCGTCGACACGACGATCAGCATGAAGGCGGAGCGGTCGGAGAGAACGGCGCGGAAGGTAGCGAGGAAGGCGCGGCCGATCATCGTCGTCCCCAGACCTCCGGGCTCATCCGCGCCGAGACATAGCGCGGCAGCCCGGCGCCCGAGCCGACGACGAGAAAGGCAAACAGCGCCAGGATCGATCCAAGAGATGCGAGCACGGGTGCGCCGATCATCCATTGCTCCGCGACCAGCCGCGCGAAGCGGGTAAAAGGCAGCAGCGCGCTCCATAGCCGGGCGAAGGCGGAGGCCGACTCGATCGGGAAGATCGCCCCGGCGAAGGCGAAGGAAGCGCCCGCATAGAGGGCGGTCATCGACAGCGCCTGCCCCATGGAAAGGGTGGCCCCGACGATGAACAAGGCCATGCCCGCATAGGCGAGATAGAGGGCGAGATAGCCGCCCATCAGCATCGCCACGCTCCCTTGCACGGGCCAGCCCCGGTAGACCGCGAGATAGCCGGTCGCAAGCGCCCCCCAGAGCAGGAAGATGAGGATATAGGGCGCGATCTTGCCGGCGACGGCGGCGACCGCCTCGCCTCGAGGCCCTGCAAGCCATGCTCCGATGGTCCCGTCCCGCAGCTCGCGACCGAGCGCGCTCACGACCGCGATCATGAACAGCAGGTGCAGGAGTGCGGGGTGGATCAGGGCGACGAGTTGCAGCTCGTAACTGGCCTGCGGGTTGTAGAGGATCCGGCTCTGCACGCTCACCGGCTGCGGCCGCACACGCGCGGGACCGGCGATCGCGGCGCTTTGCTCCCCGGCCAAGGCCTTTGCGTGGGCCTGGACCACGGTGCCGACTTCACGCAACACCGAACCCGAGGGCGTGGAATAGCTCGCATTGTAGAAGAGGAGGATCTTGCCGGTCTCGCCGCGCAGCACGGTGCGCTCGAGATCACGCGGGATCAGGACCACGGCATAGGCGGCGTTGGAGCGGACCAGATGCTCGGCCTGTGCCATGTCCGGTGGCCGCGCCGCGACCTTGAGCCCGGGTGACGCCTCCAGCTTGCGGATGAGGTCGCACGCGACGCCGCCGCCGTCCTCGTCGACCACGACGATCGGCAGGTTCCGCATGACGCCTGCCGACAACTGGACCGCGACGATCGCCAGCAGCAGCAGAGGCAGCCAGGTGACCAGCGCCAGATCCCAGACGCTGCCGCGCAGGAAGGCGGTTTCGCGCCGGGCGCTATCGACGAAGGCCCGGATCATTGCGGCCAGTCGAACAGGACCGTCATGCCGGGGCGCAGCCCATCGACCCGCGACACGGGCGACAGGCGCACGTCAAAGCTCTTCACGTCAAAGCCGCTCGACTGGCGGGTCGCGCGCCATGTCGCGAAATCGCCGGCGGGCGCGATGTAGAAGACCCGAAACTGGGCGCAACGATCGCCGAGCGCAGGTATGCGGCCGGTCAGGACCCGTCCCCGGCGGATCGCACTGAACTGATCTTCTCTCAGGGTGAGCGTCACCCAGGGATGATCGATGTCGGTCAGGACGAAGACGGGAAATCCCTGCGGCACGAGTTCGCCCGACTGCGCCAGCCTGCGTCCGATCTCACCGTCCGACGGCGCGAACACCCGGGTTTCCTTCTCGGCCGCCTCGACTTCGGCCAGGGCGCCGCGCGCCTGGCGCACCTGTCCGCTCGCGGCCTGCCGATCCTGTCGCCGCGCCCCGGCCAGCGCCAGATCATATTGCGCGCGCGCCGCTCGGGCCGCTTCATTGGAGGCCAGGGCGTTTGCGCGGCTCTCGTCGCGTTTCTGCCCCGCCAGCACACCCTGTTCAAAGAGGCGCTCGGTGCGCTGATAGGTGGTCTGGGCGAGGTCCGCCGCCGCCTGCGCGCGTCGCCACTGGGCCTCGGCAGCCCGGATATCCTCCGGCCGTGCGCCTTCATCGGCCTTGTCCGCATTCGCCTGCGCGGCGGCGAGCGCGCCGCCGGCCTGTTCGGAGCGGGCTTCGACCTCGGGACTGTCGAGCGTATAGAGCAGCTGTCCCGTCTTCACCGGCTGGCCTTCCTCGACATGAAAGGCCGTGATCCGAGCCGAGACCTTGCTCGTGATCCGCAGTTCGCGGGCCTCGACCATGCCCTGGAGCTGATCGGGAACCGGGCGATAGGCCAGCCAGAGACCGAGGCCGAGAATGACCACGACGAGGAAAGCAATGAGCGGCAGCAACTTGCGCTTCCGCCCGGTCGGAACCGGCGGAGCCGTCTCGTCCGGGGTGACCAGGGTTTCCGATGTGGCGGTCATGGCGTGACCCTTTCACCCTGGTCGATATAGTCCGGCAATGTGGCGATCTGACCGCTGACGTGGAGAAGCTGGGCGAGCGCGACAACGAAATCATATCCGGCCTGGGCGCGCTGGATCCGGGAGCGGGCAAGACCGAGCTGCGCATCGATCACGTCGAGCGAGGTTGTCTGCTGCTCCTGATAGCCGAGGGTCTGGACCCGCAGATTCTCCTGCGCCGCAGTGATGGCCGTGTCGGTCAGCTCAAACCGCCGTCGCGCGGCTTCCGCATCGTTCCAGGACCGCGTGACGCCGATTTCGATCTGGGTGCGGGCTTCGCGCAGGCCCGCATTGGCTTGCGTCACCGTTTCCCGCGCGGCCTGCACCGCTTGCGAGCGGCCCACACCGGAGAAGAGCGTGTAGCGCAGCCCGACGCCCACCGACCAGTCGGGATCGGTCAACAGCGTGTCGCGCCGATCGAAATTATACTGGGCGAAGCCATAGATCGTAGGCCGGAGCTTGGCGCGCTGAAGGGCCACCCCCGCTTCAGCCTGGTCTTCCAGCGCGCCGAGCCGATCCAGTTGGGGATGGGCGCGCAGGGCCGCGTCCACATAGGTGTCGAGCGAACGGAGCGGCTGACGGATCACGAAGATCGGGGAGACGGGATCGACGCCGGACGGCGCCCGCAGCGCGCCGGCAAGCGCTACCTGCGCACTCGCGAGATCGGCCTGCGCCTTTTCCAGTTCGCGCGCGGCGTCGTCGCGCGCTACCTGCGCCTGGAGGCGTTGGGCCCGGCTTATGAACCCTTCCTGTTCGAGCTTGAGGGCGTCCGCGACATGCCGCTCTAATCCCGCAAGCGCATCACGGCGAACATCGCGCACGCGCTCGAGCAACTGCTGGCCGAAATAGAGCTGGGTCATCTGCAACAGACCGTTGTCGATGACGATCTGGCGTTCGGCGCGCGACTGTCCCAGTTGCGCCGCGGCGCCCGCCTGGGCGGCGGGAATCTGGCCGCCGGAATAGAGCGGCAGCGTCGCCGTCACGATCGGCCGGGTGCTGGTGCGCTCGATCTCGAAGCGCAGGGGGTCAGAGATGGAATAATCCTGGGCCACGTCCGCCAGCGGGCCGAGCGGCAGATAGAGGGTTTTCTGATAGCGGATCATCTGTCCTTCGAACTCGACGGTCGGACGCCGCAACGTGCTCGTGGAGCCTTTCTGGGCCTCCTTGCTGCGCACATCGGCGTCGGCGCCCTGGATCGCGTCCGACCGCTCGAGCAGCCTCGCCTGGGCGCTTCGATAATCGAGATCAAGCCTGTCGATCGTTTGCGCCTGCGCGCCCTGACAGACCGCAGTCGCCAGCGCGGCAACCAGCATCGAACATCGCAAGGTCATGAAGAACGTCTCCTGCTCCCGCACGGTAACGTTGACATCCAACCGACTCAATACATATTTGTATCGAAATGCTCCCGCCCGTGATCCCGTGAGCCGCCGCCGCCCGGCACGAACGCGCCCGACCCGGGCGCAGACCCGGGAGCGCATCCTGGATGGCGCTCTCGAGGCCTTCGCCGAACGTGGCTTCCATGGCTCCACCCAGGAAGATATTTGCGAGCGCGTCGGTCTGAGCCGGGGGGCCTATAATTCCAGCTTCCGATCCAAGGACGAATTGTTCTTCGCCCTCTATGACCGGGTGATCGAGCGCTTGCAGTCGAGGCTGGAGGAGGCGACCGCTTGCGCCCTGTCCATGCCCGGCTCGACGGCCGACAATTTCCTCAAGGCCTTTATCGCCAGCTATCCGTTCGATCGAGACTGGTATCTGCTCCAGGCCGAGTTCGGCTTCTATGCCCTACGCCATCCTGCCATGGCGAGCCACTATGCCGAACGGCAAGGACGGATCCTCGCCATCATCGAGGGCGCGCTCGCCGACATCCTTCGCGAGGACTCCCGCATCGTTGCCCGGGGCCTCCCGCGCATCGCGCGACTGATCCTGGCTGTCCACGAGGGAAGCATGTTCCAGGGCCTGCTCGAACCGCACGAGGTCGCAAGCGGAGAGCTTCTGGACTTTCTCGTGGATCTCATGCTGGCGAGGGCGGCACCGAGAGTCGACTAAGAATGGATTGCTGATCTTGCCTTGCGGGAGGCCGCGCAACAGCATGCCTGCCTCTATTTGTGACGTGGGAGATCGTTTAGTGAAGGAGACCGCGCTGTATCGCCGTGGCGACGGCCTGGGTGCGCCTGTTGACAGCGAGACACTTGAAGATCGCGCGAAAATGCCATTTTACGCCATCTTCGCCGATACCCAATATGTTGGCGATCTCCGCGCTCGTAAGACCATCCCGCGCCAGGCCGAGGATATGGAGTTGGCGGCGAGACAGGTCGGATCCTTCGGTATGTTGTGAACTCGGCAAGTGATGTTGTGCTGCGGACCGATCAAACCTCGCCTTTACGGCCCATCCCGCGTGAATATGCTCCAGGATATTCCGGAACTCCCGCGCTGTTTCCTTCAGTCCTGTGCTGTCGCGAATTTCCGAGGCCTCTTCCGCTGACCGTATGGAAAGTTGCAGCGCCTCTTTACGTAGATGCAGCACCGAACGCAGCATGAGGGTTTTGAGTATGATATGTTGCCATCCTGCCCTGCGGATGCGGGCCAGGATACGGTCCGTCAATTGGCGCGCGAGGTGATCCTTCCGGTCGGCAAGCGCCCGCGTCGCAGACAGAAGCATGCACTCGACGTCCGCAATGGCGAGGTGAGCCGAAGTGATGGCGTCGTTCCTGGGAATATTGGGGATGGTGACCGATCGACCCGACGCGATTTCATGTTCCGCAGTCAGGATATCGGCCATGAGTTGCAGTCGCGGCATGTGGTCGCGTACGGCTTTCACGTCCAGTTCGGTCAGGATTTTTTCGCAGAGGTCCGCATCTCCGGCCAGACGAGCGGCCCGTAATATGGCCCGTGCCGTATGAATGCGGACGTCGACGATCTGGTCGCAGAAAAGCAACGGCCATTCCAGTTCTGCCAGAGGCACGCCGCTTTCGGCCAGCACAGCGAGGCGCAATGTTTTCAGCGTCTGCTCGGCGACCGGGGAGACCATATCCGTCAGATGCGCGTCGATCCTATTTCGTGCGGGAATGATCTGCCCCTGCGTCAGCAGGAGCAGCACTTCGGCAATCTTTGCCCAGTCGCGGGCAAAGCCCTGATCGGCCAGGGCAAAGGCTTGATCCAGTAGGGGACGTAGTGCCGCGAACTCGGCCGCGTTCGACTGGCTCGCCACGATGCTCGCGAGGCAGGCCAGGGCGGAGGCCTTCATCATCGGATTTTCCCGGGCGTGCAGCTCGAGCCATTGCCGGCAGAGCATTTCCGCCCGGACGACATCGTCCCTCAGCGCCGCTGTCGTCGCACCGAGCAGCGTCAGCAATTCCTCATGCGCATCCGTGCGTGACAGCAACTTCAAAAGGTGCGTCGCCCCTGCATGCTGCTGCTGGAAGGAAAGGGCCCATATCTTTCCCAGGCCAGCCATGGGATTGGTCAGCAACGCTGTGTCGGGCACGCCCTCGAGCCAATGGGCCAACTCATCGATACGGCCTTGTCGCAGGGCGACATCCATGACGATCTCACCGCCCAGCCCCCGCGCCCAGGCCGGATCGCCGGCCCGCAGCGAAAGCGCTATCGTTTGCGCTGGCCGGCCGGCGCGCCAGTGATGAAAAGCCGCACGTTTTAGAAGATGGCTTGGAGAGGAACGAAGCTGCGACTGTCCGCTCAAGGCAAGATGGTGTCGCAGCGCCGGATTGAGCGCAAACATTCCGTCACTGTCCGGCCTCAATAGGAGGCATTCGCGTTGCGCACGTGCGATCCATTGCGCGCCGTCGTGGACGCGCAGGGCAAAATCGTGGCTTTCGGCATCGAGGGGAGCGATTAATGCCGCCTTTTTCAGCCATGTGCGCAGAGCGGGCGATAAGGGCGCCAACACCATCTGATCGAGATAACAGATGATCTCGGGCCATAAATGCAGTGGCTGCATCCGGTGGGATACACGGCCCGCGATGCGGCACAATGCGGGCCAACCCTGTGTGTCCGATATGATCCGGTCGAGGGCTGAAGGGACCCGGATCAATTCCTTCAGATCCTGGGCGCGGCAGGCCAGGGCATCGGGGCCGACTTCCTGCCAGTCAGCGTTGAGGACGCCAAATCCCCAGGGAGCGGAGGTTGCAAGGACCGCTCGCCAATCATCGGGAAGAGCATCCATCATGTCTCTTGTCAGCGTTTCGAGATGCGGCGCTTCTTGAACATCATCGAGGCAAATAATCCCGGGCCTGTCCTGATGCCATATCCATTGGAGAATGGACTCGATGTCCGCGGCGGTTCCGGCCTGAAAGGCGAGGCGACGCAGGGTGCCCTTCTTTGTGTCGTCGCTTGCAAGACTTGCCCAAAGCGCCGGGCGACCAGTGTCCGCCGCCTCCTTCCAACCGGCCGCGAGCGTCGCCGATTTGCCGTAGCCGCAAGGTGCGCGCAGCAGGCTGACGCGCGCGGTCAATTCCACACGGCGAAGTGCCGTTTCCGCCAGTCGCGAAAGCAGCGTTGGAGTCCATTCGGTTCCCAGGCCCATGTCGGGTCGATACTACATGTTCGTGTAGTTCCCTATTGCTTTTGCGCTCGTAAGACTCGCGCGAAGGTCATGTTTTCGACGAGAATGAAATGATTGAAGAGAGCCATTCGATTTCGCAGGAACCCTGTGATGGCCGCCCGGTGGAAATGCTCTTCACCGCGCAAAAGGCAATGTCGGACGAGCGCCGGATGCGCTTTGGCCTTGCTGAAAGACGCGCTGCGCTGGCGCGCCTCGCGGCTGCCATACGAAAGTTCGAAGGGGAGATCGTCCAGGCCATGGCGACCGACTTCGGCAAGCCGGCGGCCGAAGTGTTTCTGACGGAAATTCTTCCGGTCATGCAGGAAATCCGCCACAGCCGTCGTAATCTGCGCCGATGGATGCGGCCAGTCCATGTCGGACCGACATTGATCGGTTTCGGCACGGCCGGACGGATCGTGCCGCAGCCACGCGGCGTGTGCCTTATCATCGCGCCCTGGAATTACCCATTCAATCTCTGCCTGGGGCCGCTTGTCTCCTGCCTTGCTGCCGGCAACAGCGCTATCCTGAAGCCTTCGGAGATGACACCTGCTACCTCGGGCGTCATCGCGCGGCTGATCGCCGACACATTTCCGCCAGACTTGGTTACCGTCGCCCTCGGCGGGAAGGAGATGTCTCAGGCCCTGCTCGCGCTGCCCTTCGATCATATCTTCTTCACCGGCAGCCCCGAGGTCGGGAAAGTCGTAATGCAGGCAGCCTCCCGCCACCTGACCTCCGTTACGCTGGAACTGGGTGGCAAGTCGCCCACGATCGTGGGACCGGATGCCGACATAGAGACGGCCGCCAGTTGGATCGCCTTCGGCAAATTCTCCAATGCCGGTCAAACCTGCATCGCGCCCGATCATGTGTTCGTCCACGCTTCGATCCGCGACCGGTTCGTGGAAGCGCTGCGCCGCCGGATCGCCGCCGCTTATGGTTCGGGCATGACGAGCCCCTATCTCGCAAGGATCGTCAATGATCGCCATGCGGACAGACTGGGGGGCCTGATTGCGGATGCCCTGGCCACGGGCGGGCGGATCATTGTCGGCGGCGAAAGGCAGGGAAGGGCGCTGGCGCCCACAGTGCTGGAGGCGATCGCTCCCGAGGCGGCGATCGACCATGAGGAGATATTCGGTCCCGTCCTGCCGGTCCTGACCTATGATGACATTGAAACCGTGATCGGTCGGATCAACGCAAGACCCAAGCCGCTGGCGCTTTATGTGTTCGATCGTGACCGGGCGAGAGTGGATCATATCCTGGCGGCCACGACTTCCGGCAGTGCAGGCGTCAACCTTAGAGCCCGATTCAAAAGTTTCTCAGGCGTAGCAATACCTTGCGGTTCTGCGGATGAGCATGCGGATAGAAGCGATCATAGCCCAGGCGGTTGAAGAGGCGATGGTCGCTTCCCAGTCC
>Ga0180008_1000308_pt1 | contig 46564 bp, 37 predicted proteins | sample MM_PW_MetaG_FD_121121 | JGI IMG/M metagenome (GOLD analysis project Ga0180008, IMG submission 121121) | Groundwater microbial communities from the Aspo Hard Rock Laboratory (HRL) deep subsurface site, Sweden - MM_PW_MetaG | ecosystem: Environmental > Aquatic > Deep subsurface > Groundwater... | reverse complement strand
TCATGTCAGCATAAGCCGGCGTGGTGAGGCATCAAATCATTATCCGTGGGGATTGCTCATGAGTTTCAAGGCAGTATTGCTTAACAAGGACCAGCAGGGGTTCTCTGCTCGTGTGACTGAGCTTGGTTGATACCACGGCCGCTGGCGATTCGTTCAACGCGGGTTATCTCGCCAGCAGGCTGGACGGCGGCACTCCACAACATGCAGCTGCCGAAGGCCATAGGCTGGCCGGGCGGGTGATTCAGTATCCGGGGGCATTGATTGCAAGGGAGGTGATGCCGGATTGACAACATGTAGCCGTTTGACTCCGGCCGGAATGGCTCAGGTAACGTCGCGGTGAAGCTGGTAGGCGATGCTACGCAACGGCACTGATAATCAACCGGATCGGGCAACTGCCTGACCCATTCATCCCGAAAGAAGCACCCTCATACCGCGATTGCGAAGCAACCCGAACAATAGTAAACCGGTCGAACCGGCGTCGGCAAAACCCTCGAATGACCAGGTGCGTAAAGTACGTAATAGCAATTGGGAACCGACGCGCGAATAGCCCATCATGGCTCTGCTGGTGCAGATGTCACTCGTCTATCAGAGGTCGGTGACCAACCCTCCGCAGCCCACGTGACCTATCAAAGGGTCAGCGAAGTACCATCAAATAGACACCGCAGGCGAGTGCCATTAGCCCAGCCGGGATGGCCAGCAAGGAGATCCGGTCGATCAGCTTGGACTGATAAATGACATCGGCGAGGTCGTCTGTCTCTGCGGATGCACGTCGCTTCAGTACGGGCACAAGGCACAGTGCATTGCCGAGAACAGCGATGCCTCCTGCCACAACTTTTAGGGCATAAATGCCGTCGAAGCGCGCAGGCTCGATGAGCAGCAATCCGGTCACCAGCACCACGCTGAAGGCGGGCATCTCGAAGAACAGATCGATCTGGCTGTGCAGCCTGGCGACTGTGAAGCCCTGACTCCGACTCTGTGCTCGGGTGCGTTCAAGCAGGTACTCGACCGCTACGACGCCCAGCCAGAAGGCCACGGCGAAAAGATGTAGTTGAAGCAAAAGGTTAAATCGCATGGTGTTCTCCTCAGTCCCTGATCAAACCTGGCGTCTTAGTTGGTGCATCGGAGCGTCTGTCGGGATGATCGCGCTCAAGAAAGCGACGCAGCCCCTCGCGGGTCTCGGGTTGATGGATGGAACGGTTGAAGCACTCCGCCTCGATGCGCAAGCCCTCAGCCAGGGGTTGACCATAGCCGCGGATCGCGGCCTCCTTGTCCGCGCACATGGCGGGTTGAGGGAGGGCACAGAGGAATTTGGCCAGCTCCATCGCACGCTCCAGTGAGCGCCCTTTGGGGACCACTTCATTGGCCAAGCCAATGGAGAGGGCTTCAGAGGCCGAGATGACCTTGCCTGTCAGGATCAGCTCCATTGCCCTGCCCAACCCCACGATGCGCGGCAGGCGTTGGCTGCCGCCATCGGCCAGGCCAATGTTCCAGCGGCGACAGGTCACACCGAAGGAGGCGTGCTCCTCGGCGATGCGCATGTCTGCGAAGCAGGCCCATTCCAGGCCGCCGGCGTAGGCAGCGCCATTCACAGCAGCGATCACGGGCTTGTAGATGTCCGTCCAACGGCTGGGTCCGAGAATACCCGGGCGCTCGCCGCGGTCGTGCGCAGCAATCTCGTCCGCGGTGGAAGGCACCAGGTCAAATCCTGCCTCAAGGTCTCCACCGGTACAGAAAGCTTTGTCGCCGGCACCAGTGATGATCGCAACCAGAGCACTCTGGTCATCCCGGAAACGTGTCCAGGCCTCCACCAGCTCCAAGTGGGTGGTTGGCCCAATGCAGTTGCGCTTGTCTGGGCGATTGAAACGGATGACCCTGATAGGGCCGTGTGTCTCATAGTCGATTTGGGTAAAAGCCATAGCAGCTAGCCCTCTTGTTATTGTTCTGTGCGGATGATCAATGCCACGCCACGCGCTGATTGAGCGGGAAGCGCAACCGTGGGTTGTAGACCGCGCGTTCTCCCGGCATCCCGACCGCCAGCAGCATGACTGGGATTGCGCCTTTCGGAACGGGCAGCACCTGCTTCAGACGCTTCTCATCGAAGCCCTCCATGGGGCAGGTGCTGTAGCCGTGGCTCTGGAACGCCAGCATCAGGTTCTGCGCCGCCAGCGCTGTCGACTTCACGGCCCAGAGTCGCATCTGTTCCAGGCTATTGGGCGTGCGCATGACGGGGCGCCTGAAGCCCATCAGCCTGACCATCTGTCGTTTGAGCAAACCGCGCCAACCCAACCAGCCCTGGTTGTACTGGAATGGGGCGCTGTTCTTGTAGAAATGCTCAATCGCCTTGGGCACAGCGGGTTCTGGCCAAAGCCTGAGTACATCGGCACATGCCTGTTCCCAGGTGTTCGAATGTGCGAACACGGCAATGATCAGCGGTGCTTTCGCAGCGCTCTGGCCCAAACACACAGGCTGCAGTTGTTGCAGGAGATCGGGATTGCGTACGACATGAAAAGACCAAGGCTGCAGATTGCATGAGCTAGGTGCCAGCATTGCCAGCTCCAGGCACTCCTGGATAACCGCCTTGGGCACCGCTTCGGCCGTGAAACGTCGCACTGCGCGCCGACTTTCGACCAGTGAGCGGAATACCTTGGCGGATGCAGAAAACTCTGTGCGTGGCGCGGTGGTGCTCATCAGCGGCATCCCGTGCCAGCGCGACTTTGCGTCGTTGTACTGTTGCTCTGCGCCGCAAACCAGTTGAGCACCTCGTCCCAGGCATCCGTAGCTGAAGCCCGGAAATACCCCATGTGACCGATGGGGTGCTTTTTCGTCTCGGGATGGAGATCACGCGTCAGCAACGGAGCATTGCGATAACCCTTGAGGAAGGCGTCTCGCGAGGCAGGAGGCGCCCATGGGTCATCCACCGCATTGGCGAAGACGCAGGGCATGCGGACTTCTGCATAAAGGCTGGCGACCGGAGCCATTGAGGGATCGTCGAAGAAGTAATGGGGGTGGGCACACCAGCGCCGCCAGTCTTTGTAGACACCCAGCGGCAGGTCATCGCCCATCCCCAGCATGCTCCAGGCCATGTAGCCCTTGTACGCGACGATCAGCGGCAGAACACAAGACCACAGCAGGCGAACCTTGAAGGCTTCAAGCCTGGGCATCCACCCGGCCCATCCGGCGCCAGTACCGAAGCAATAGGCAGAAGTGATCTTGTGATGATTGGGCAGCAAGCCCAGAGCATGCCCACCAAAGGAGTGGCCGACCCAGAACAGCGGAGTCCTGCCATCGTCCATGTGCTCAACGGCTGCTGCCAGATCGCGAAAGCCCCAGTCCAGGTAGGACATCTCGAAACCTTTCAGGGATGTGGGCCTGGACTCTCCGATACCTCGGTAATCGACAGTCAGGACGTTGAAGCCTTGTTTACTGGCATGCTCGGCGAAGCGGCGGTAGAAACGCTGTTGCACACCGGTCGCACCGGCCATGATCAGGTTGCCCTTCAGATTGCCCTGTGCTGAATAGCGGGTGGCGGCGAGGCGGTAGCCGTCGTCGGCCACTAGCGTCAGTTGATCAATCACCGAGAAGGTGGCGGCTGAATTAGGCAGAGTCATTCAGAGCACTCCTGCTGTTCTGCGCCAACCAGTTCTTTTCGGAGAATCTTGCCCACATTGCTCTTGGGCAAGTCGTCTCGGAAGATGATGCGGCGGGGACGCTTGTAGCTGACTAGATACTTTTCGCAGTGTGCGATCACGTGGGCCTCATCCAGATAGGGTTGGCGACGAACGACGTAGGCGATGGGTATTTCTCCGGCCTTCTCGTCAGGAGCCGGCACGACCGCCGACTCCATCACCCCGGGGTGAGCATTCAGAACTCGCTCGATCTCCGAAGGGAAGACTTTGAATCCCGAGGAAATGATCATTTCCTTTTTGCGGTCGACCAGGCGCAGATAGCCGTCCGGGTCGAAGAGACCGATGTCCCCCGTGCGGAAGAAGCCATCGCTGGTGAATGCAGACGCGTTTTCTTCGGGCCGTCGCCAGTAACCGGCCATGATGGCGGGGCTGCGCACACATATCTCGCCGGCACCGACGGTGACCTCGTCGTCATTCTCGCTTCGTAGGGAAATTTCAATTCCCGCTACTGGCAAACCTACCGAGCCGGGGCGGGAGCGTCCGGCCGGGTTGCAGGAAATCAGTCCGGTTTCAGTCATACCGTAGGCTTCGGTGATATGGCAGCCAGTGATCCGGTGCCAGAACTTGGCCGTGGACTCGCTGACCGGCATGCCCGCACCGAGGCAGAGAGCGAGGTCCGTGAAGTCCTGCGAGTGAAATTCTTCGTTCTCCAGGAGCGAGTTGTAGAGGGTGTTGACGCCGGGGAAACTGCTTATGCGGTGCCGGGACCACTCTTTGACAAACGCCGTGGTATCGCGTGGATTCATCACCAATACCGCTTTACCGCCTTTGGTCAGGGTGAAGAGCAGATTGCCCAGGCCGAGAATGTGGTAGAGCGGCACCGCGAGCAGCAACACGTAATCCGGCTCGGCCCTGCCTAAAAGATGCGGACGCAGAGCCGAATGCTGTTGGCCAACGTTGAACAGCAAAGCCCGATGACTGATGGGCACTCCTTTGGGCTGCCCTGTAGTGCCACCGCTATAGATTATGAAGGCCGTCTGCTCGGCTGTAATGGGCGCGCGTTGACTTAGTTTGGTCGCACGAGTCGCTACGACCTTGCGCCAGTCGACGGCTCCTTCTATGCGGGTGAACTTACTACCCAAGCGTCGATGAGCTACCCAATTAACCAATGTCCGTCGCCAGCCTAGTTGATCACCTGGGGCGACTTGCACAGCAATACTTACACCGGCCTTGAGCATGGCCTGCTGGACACCCTGGCCCATGGGTTCGAAGAGAAATACAGCTTTGACTTCACTGTCCTTGAAAACCTGCGCCAGCTCCTGCGGCGTATACAAAGGGTTCACACAGACGGCGATCAAACCCGCCCGGATTATTCCCAGGCACGCCACCGGATGGGCGAGCATGTTCGGCAAAGCGACTGCAACCCGAGCTCCCGGTTGCAGCCCCTGGTTGATCAACCAGGTCGCTACCGCAGCACTCAGATTCTGTAATCGCTCGTAGCTTATGTTGGCACCCATTGCCGACACGGCCGGGGCTTTAGGCGTTTTCATAGCGCTACGCTGCAGCAGCTCTTCTATGGTGCAAACCCCAAGGTCAGCAAGCTCGCTGCCACTCTGCCGGGTACTGACTAACTTCAGTTTCTCATTATCTTTTTTATTTGAACGATTCATCTGTGGTCCGCCCTAGCAGAGTTGGATCTGTTCGAGCAGCCCAAGACGCGATGCATTGCGCTTCAGCTTTTCGATAAGTGAAGGAACACGTACTTCGGCTTCGGAAAAATACAGACGGGCCAGGGCAGGTTTGCTTCTGAGGAATTTTTCATCAGAAGTTGACGGCGCGGCGGCATCCGCGATCCATGCCCACAAATAGCCAAAAACAACGGTACCCAGCAGTTCAAGGAAGTCCGGCGCAACCAAACCCACAACGTCCCGGTTGAAAACCGTATCGACCGATAGTTGCTGAACCAATGGTTCGAACTCGGCCCCCCATGACGCCAAGGTCGTGACGACCCCTTCCAGTCCTGGACGCTGGCGCAGACGCTCGGCTAGCGCGGGGATGTGGCTGAGGAAGATCCCCAAGCGCTGTCCCTGATCGCTCAGGGTCTTGCGCCCCAGCAAGTCCAGAGACTGGATGTAGTTTGTGCCTTCATAGATCGGACAGATGGCCGCATCGCGCAGCAGCTGCTCCATGCCGGTTTCGACGATGTAACCGTGCCCACCGAACAGCTGGAGAGCGGACGAGATATGTGTACCCGCGTGCTGAGACAGGTAGCCCTTGACGATGGGGGTCAACAACTCTGCCAGCTGTGAGGCCTGCTTACGTCGCGCGTCATCCGGGTGGCAACGCGCTTCATCAAGCAGGGTGCCGACCCAGGCGCAGAGCAAGCGTGCTGGCTCAATAAACAGCCGCTGCTGAACAAGGCTCGACTTGACGCCAATATGACTTAACAGAGGGTCAGCGGGTTGATCGGGGTGCGTGGCACCATTCAGCGCGCGGCCTTGCAAGCGCTCCTGGGTGTAGCGCAGCGCGTTCTGGTAAGCGACCTCGGTCAAACCTACGGTTTGGACACCGACGGCGAGCCGTGCGCTGTTCATCAGCAGGAACATGCAGGCAAGGCCACGGTTCAATTCGCCGACGCGGTAGCCCCTGGCATTCTCGAATGCCAGGGCGCATGTGGCGTTGGCACGAATGCCATGCTTGTGCTCAAGCGCGATGACCGACACCCCGTTGGCTGAGGCAGGAACCTCCAATTGGTATTTCGGCACGACGAATAGGCTGAGGCCGCCAGTACCTGCCGGGGCCCCTTCCGTTCTGGCGAGCACCAGGTGAACGATGTTCTCGGTCAGGTCGTGATCGCCGTTCGAGATGAATATCTTGGTTCCACTCAGGAGGTAGGAGCCGTCCGACTGTGTGACTGCAGTCGTGCGAATCAAACCAAGATCGCTGCCAGCCTGAGGCTCGGTAAGGCACATGGTGCCAAGCCATTCGCCACTGGCTAGCTTGTCGGAAAACAGGGATCGAACCCGCTCATCGCCGAATCGGTCGACACAACGGAGAACACCTTCGCGCACGTTGGCGAAAATGCTGAAAGACAGGTTGGTGGAGGCGAGCATCTCGTCAAAAAAGACACCTGCCGTTCCTGGGAAACCTTGCCCCCCAATGGACAGTGGGACCGTCAGAGCAGGCCAGCCGTTCTCCTGAAACAGGCGGTAAGCTGACTTGAAGCCCTGTGGGGTTTTGACCCCACCCTGTTCAAGCCTGCAACCCTCGGCATCGCCGCTGCCGTTCAAGGGCAGCAGTTGCTCTTGGGTGAGCTCGGCACCGACCTCCAGAGTGGCCCTGAACAGGTCGGCGTCGATATGGTGGTGCTCTGGCAGCAGAGGCAACAGCTCTGAAAGTCGAAGAACCTTGTGAGCGAGGAAGTTGAACTCCTCCAGTGGTGCTTGGTACTGCAGCATCTCTTGCCCCTGCCTTATTGGTTAACGACCTTTGAACACCGGTTCGCGCTTCTGCATCATCGCCATGACGCCTTCACGCACGTCTTCGCTCTTGATCAGCGTGAACAGCAGTTCGTTGAGCTTGGAGAGCGCAGCATCGTCACCCTCGTCGCGCGCCTGGAAGGCAGACTGCAGGGTGGCCTTGATGGCCAGCGGTGCGGCTTTGGCGATGCGCTCGGCGTACTCGATGGCGCGCACCAGCTCTTGGCCGGACTCAACGACCTCTGTCAGCAGACGCATACGCAGAGCATCGTCAGCACCGAACTCTTCACCGGTCAGCATGTAGCGCATGGCATCGGTCCAGCCGGCAGCTTGGGTAAAGCGCACGGTGGAACCGCCAGATGGCGGAATGCCGCGCAGTACTTCCAGGTGAGCGAAGCGGGTGTTGCTGGCGGCGATTGCGATGTCGGCGTTGAGCACCAGCTCGATGCCCGCGGTCCAGCAGGTGCCTTGCACGGCGAGGACCACTGGTTTGGTGCGGCGCGGCTTCGAGACACCCCACGGGTCGATACCCTCGTCCGGGTACTTGAAGCCGCCCGAAGCCAGCTTCGGCGTCAGCTCCATTAGATCAAGGCCTGCCGTGAAATGGTCGCCGTGGGCGAACACGACGGCGCAGCGCATTTCATCGTTGCGCTCGAATTCACCCATGGCCAGGGCCAAGTCATTGAGCATGGCGCTGTCGAAAGCATTGCGTTTGCCGGCCCGGTCGAGGCCGATAAGGAACAGATGACCACGCTGCTCTCGAGTGACGCGACCCGGACCGCTGTTTGCTTCGCTCATGAGAGCTTCTCCTGACTTTATGAGGGGCTGCCTGGTTTTTTCCAAGCTGAAGATACTTACCGAATGTTCGGTTAGCTGAAACTAAACAAACATTCGGTAACCGTCAAATTGTTGCAGCAAGGCTTATGACGTAGAATCAGCGAGGATTATCGAGAGCAGGTTTACCCCGTGCGCCCATTGAAAGTATCCCGCGATGAACTGCTGCAGCGCTGCGCCAACACTTTTAAGCGTCTCGGCTACCACGGCACCACCATGGATGCCTTGTCGGTTGCTTGCGGGCTGACCAAGGCGTCCTTCTACCATCACTATCCCAACAAGGAGTCGCTTCTGAGGGATGTGCTGGAGTGGACCCATGGGCGCTTGAAGCAATCGCTGTTCTCCATCGCTTTCGATGAAAGCCTGACTCCTCAGGAGCGACTCACAAGCATGGGGCGCAAGGCAAAGAAACTCTTCCAGGACGACTCGATTGGATGCTTGATGGGTGTTGTGGCAGTCGATGCCGCTTATGGGAAGGTCGATCTCATGAAGCCGATTCGGCACTTCATGGATGACTGGGCCGCCGCATTCTTCAAGCTCTACAGCGTCGGGCACAGCCAGGAGGACGCGCAGAATCTGGCGCGACAGCTGGTGGCTGATTTCGAAGGGGCTATTCTGCTGGCTCGTATCTATGGCGATCCGAGATACATAGATGCGGTCACTGAGCGTGGACTGCGGCAGCTGGAGCCCGCGGGTGCTGGTGGCTAGGCCAGTTCCCGTGCAAAACTCCGTTTCACTTCCTGCCAGATAAGGTCGAGCGGTGCCGCGCTGCGCGCGGCTCGGCACAGGGCAACAGAGCCCTCGATAGAGGCAATGGCCAGCAGCGCCAGGCTGCGTGAGCGAACGTCGGTCACTCCGGCCTCCTGCAGCGACCGGCCGACAATCTCCTGCCACTCACCAAAGATAGCGTTGGCTTGATCCAGTAACTGCAGCTGGATCTGAGCTTCGAGCTCCGGTTCAGGCTCGCCGCGCTGGTCGGAAGAGTACTGCTCAACCGCCACGGCCAGCACTGCACAGCCGGCTTGGAAGGCTGTCTCTTCAAGCGTTTTTCGCCACAAGGCAACGAAGAGCTCCATGCCTTTCACAGGGCCATGTTTGCTCAGCAGCTGTGCCAGCGGCTCGCTGACTTCCCGGCCGGCGTGCTCCACGGCTGCTTCGAGCAGTTGGCGCTTACCGCCAGGGAAGTGGTGGGTGATGGAGCCGCGTGGCGTGTTCGAGTGGCGCACGACCTCGCGCATGCTGGTTGCAGTCATCCCCTTGCGGCGCAGTAGATCCGCAGCGCCGACGATCATTCGGTCACGAGTGGAAGTAGTCATCTTAATAAATTATGCCATCTGTCATATTATGGTGTAGCCTCAGGCTCGACTATGCCACTTGTCATAGTCGTACATCCACCTATTCCGCTACGAGGCACCGAAAAGATGACTGCTCGTCCTAAGCTCCCCAATCCGATCGATTCTGTAGTTCTGGCATCGTTGGACACTCCCGATGGATGGCTTGAGTACCCGCTGGGCAATGATGTGATCGAGGGCAATCCGGACACTCGGATGAAGCTCTTGCGAACCGTTGGCGTGAAAACCCCGCACAAGTCCGTGGCGTTCTTCACCTCTCGTCCTGCGAAGTTTCATTGGCGCTTCGAAAACGATGAGGCTTTTGTGCTGATCGAAGGTCGTATCGCAATCACTATGGACACTGGTGAGAGGTTCGAAATGGTTGCGGGGGATGCCGTATCGATTCCGGCTGGGCACACGGGGGTCTGCGAGGTCTTCGAGTTCAGCCGGAAATTCACCGTGGTTACCAGTGGAATCGCTGATTAACGGTAGACCTATGAAGGTGACCATGTCTCTGTAGCCGCGTACGCTGGAAAAGACATCATCGACTCGGTCGGTGGGTGTTCGTAGGTTGAGGACAACACGGCACCGAGTCGATCACCCAACAGATTCCAGGCGCGTTTCTTCTCTTCGGCATAATCGTGATGCAGATAGTGTCGCCTCACCCGGGAGCCGGCAAGCACATGGTTCTGACATCGATCAATGACGTCCAGGCTGACCCCCAAGGCCTGCATCATGGTCGCGCCTGTGCGGCGTAGGTCATGCGGTGTCCAGTCGCCATTCTGGCCGTCGGCAAGCACCAGTGTATCGTCATGGCGACGTCTGGAGAGGGCTTTGCGGTTTTTGAATCGGGCCTGGCGGTCACCCACCTGCTTACTCACCACTTTCACGTCCACATGCCCATCATCCTGCTTGTTCGGAAAGCACCATTGAGTATCGCCCGTCATGGTCTTGAGTTCCTGAAAGAAGTGCAGGGCAAAGGGTGAGAGGAAAACATAATGGTCTTGTTTTTTGCGCCGGCTGCCTTTGACGTTCCCGCTCGGGATGAACCAGGTATGGTTCTCCAGATCGACATTCTTCCATTCGGCCTGAAGCAGTTCACCGATCCGGCATAACGTTCCCAAACAGATCCAAAGCGCAAGTTGGGACTCTGGTTTCAGGGGGCGAATTCCACCGTACTTCTCGCCGGCAGGTAGCGCTGCATAGTCGGTAGTCATTTTCTGAAAGCGTTGGTGTAATTCTTGAAGTTCGGTGGAGGAGAGGGTCCGAGTACGTTCCTCTTGGTAGTCACTGGGTACAAGCTTATCGATTTCGACCAAGTCTGCTGGATTTCCGTCGATCAGCAGTGTTCGCCATGGCTGTCGTTTCTGGGCCCATCCAAACATCTGAACGATATCCGAAAAAAGACTAATGGCTTGGCGAGTAGCGCCGCGAGCCATGACGGAACGCACCAGACCCCGCAGGTCATGCTCACTGACTGTACTGATGACTTTTGAGCCAACGGCGGGGTAAAGATCTTTCGCGAATTTTCTCCGTAGCTCGGCATTACCATCCTTTCGTGCCACACCATCGCGAAGCCATTCTCCCGCTAGGTCTAGCAGCGTTAGCTCCATAGATTTTTGCTGATCGGCTTCTGCGAGTTGTGCAGCCAGCTCCGCTTTCAGTCTGACCTTCCCTGCGCGCTTGTTCTCATTAGGATTGATCCCTTTTGCTACAAGGTCTCGTGCTTCGTTGCGCTCCTTGCGGATTTCGGTCAACGACTTGTTTGGCCAGGTACCACACGAGAAGCGGGTGTAAATCCTTTCCCAGCGAAACTGGAAGTAAAAGGGGATGGCGATACCTTTTTTGCGGAGTGAAACCCTGCCCGCGAGGCTGCCTTCGTCGCGTATGATGATGCCGACATCCTGCTCGGTCAGTGCTTCCAATTCCTTGGCAGTGAGCTTGGCCATAATCAACCTCCTGATAAGTTTACTCCCACATTTACTCCCACTAATTCGTCAGCTAAGGGTAGATCAGGATAGAGGTCGTTGGAAGAGTGAAGCGCTCAAAGGCCTTGTTTTACTGGGTTTGAGGATTCTATAGGGGCGCAGCGCGAACCAGGGATGCATAATGCATAACTGAATGGGGTGCTAGGGGTCGAGTGTTCGAATCACTCCGTCCCGACCATATATTTCAATGACTTAGCCCGGTTCGGAAACGACCGGGCTTTGTTGTTTCTGGGTTATGTTCGTTTTGGTCACCGTTGGGTCACCGTTAGCAAAAAGCTCGTAAAGTGCCTGGCAGGGCTTCGTCGCGTTGAAACCTGTCAAGGCTGATCAGTTCTGACTGTATTGGCTGCGATCTGTTCCTTTTCGCGAACTTTCTCTTGGTGGGCGCTGGCTGGCATCGACACGACGAGCTGTCTTCATTTTTTTCTGATCACCACCAGAAGGATATGGCAAATCAGGGCGAGGCCGAGCACCAACTGCTTATGGTGGGTGTTTTTGTGCAGCTGGTAGAGTTTCCATACCTGTCGCAACAGTGAAAGTGGATGGCGCCAGCCAGATGGTCTTAGGAGGCGGTGCAAGCGCGAGCCCATCACGTTGCATTACTTGAGCGGAGATCGTCGCATGAAGAGCGTTGTGGGAGGTCAGTTTTTCTCTTGTTCGGAGGCAGGCCCGAACTGGGTAGTCAGGCAAAGCTCGAAGCGACTGGCAAAGTAAGGCTTTCTCGAAGCTCGTCACATTGAGTAGATTCGATGTAGCTGCTCGCCCATCCATCGTCAGTGCCTGCTTGCTCGAAGATGCGTCGCTACCTATCACCAAGTCCGTCCGTTCCTGCAGCGACGCTGCCTTTTCACCGATCTGAACGAGCCAAGTCGAATTGTGTTAAGCAAGCGTCTATGGACGCCTGGATAGCATCTGTATATGGTTCAATCAATCTTGTGATCGCGGTGTAATTCGCAATGGAGTTTACCCAGGAGGGGCCCGTGTCTTCGAGTAGTGCTTATCATCCTGGTCCGGTAGAACCAACTCCACAACAGCGCTTGCTACTGATGGATGACGTGCAGTGGGAGTCGTTTATAGAGCGCTGCGCACGCCAGCTCGAGAAGGAAGGCCAATACGCGCAGGTTCTGAAGCTAGGAGGCGCAAATGACAAGGGGCGAGATATATGTGGGTACACGGTACATCCACCTGCTTCGGATACTTGGGACCTATACCAAGCTAAGTATTACAGCAGCACTCTCTCCCCGAGCCAAATCGTAGGCGAGCTGGCCAAGTTTCTCTCCTGCGTGCAGGACGGAAGCTATACCTGTCCAAGACGCTATTATCTTTGTGCACTACGAATTGGGGCGACTTTGCTCGATTACCTTCTGAATCCAGAGAGCATGCGCACCTGGATACTGGCGCAGTGGGAGGAAAAAAAAGGCGAATTCGGTACGTTCAAACGGAGTCTAGATCCGGCGCTAAAGTTATTTGTGCAGACATTTCCCTTCGAAATTATTGGCCGCCGTACTCCCGAAGAACTGCTGGAGATTCATTCGAGGAATCAGACGCAGCACTGGGAGCATTTCGGCGTGCTCGACGCGCGTGGATCGAACCCGCAAATGCCCGAGGAGCCAGACCCCATTGAACAGCGGTATGTTGATGCGCTACTGCTGGTGTATGAGGAGCAGTGTGGAAACTGCGTTGCTGTGGTGCCTGAGATCCCTCGGAATTTGAAGAGGCATTTCGTGGCACAACGTCGGCTGTTCTACAGCGCCGAGGGGTTGAACCGCTTCAGCAGAGATAAGCTCTCCGGTGCCTTTGATGGGCTCCTCACTGAGGTCGAGATTGGTATTGGCGGTATAGTGGCAACCCCTCACGATAGCGGCATGATTAGACTAACGGAGACATTGGCCATCGCCAATGCACTTCAAGTCGTTAACAACCCCTTGCATGCTCGGTTGCAGGCCGGTGACCTCCAAGGTGCCTGTCATCATCTTGCCAACCAAGCTCGCCTGAGCTGGATAGACACCGATGAGTAGCTCAGAAGTCTTCAATACCCCGTTCGAGTTAGGACTGCGAATGGTCTTTCTGCTGAACGCGCTGCATCCACGGAAGGCCGATTTACAGACCCTGATGTATCTGGATTACGCAGTCATCTACACCGGCGACTTGAATGGACCGCCAAGTCTGCACACACCGGTTCCGCTGCGTGGTGCCGAATATATTAGTCGGCGAGAAATAATTGAGCATGGTCTGTCTCTCATGGCATTCAGAGCATTTGTCGACGCTATGGCTACACAAGAGGGAATCAAGTATGGCATTGGTGAGAGTGGACCGGCCCTCGTCGACCTCCTAGGAGGTCAGTACACCAAGGATTTACGTGATCGATGTAACTGGGTTTCGGAACACTTTGGGGGGCACACCGATTTTCAGCTAGAAGAAGTTTTTGGAGCTAAGGGTAGACTTTGGCGAACACATTTCATTGGGAAGGAAGGCTTGCCGAGGGCAGTATGAGAATCGCAATCCATGGACTGGTGCTTACCGGACCCGATAAGCCCAATGCCGAACTGAAACCCGTCGGGGAGTCGCACCTTGTATTTGGTCCTACTGATACGGGCAAGTCTTACATTGAGGAATGCATAGCCTACTGCTTAGGTGGCGACGAACATCCGCGAAATGTCGGCTTTTCAGAGGGCTATACGCGCGCGGCTCTACAAGTCCTCGGACCGGATGGATCTGAGTACACTTTCTTTCGGGATCTCTTGGAGGCGCGTCAAGTCGTTTACTCGGGCTTCCATTCTTTGCCACCGCTGTCGTCTCAATCCCCTGTCGCAGAAGAAATTGGCCCATATCTAATTGAATGGGGTAAGGCGTCAGGGAACAGAATTCTCGTTAAAGCCGGAACTCTCGGTAACGTGACTGCGAACGACCTGCGCTTTTTGAGTCTTTTTGACGAAATTCGTACCTTAGATAAGGTCCCGTTGAAAGGGAAAGACAAGCTTCTCAAAATGCGCTTTCAGTCCGTGATTATGCTGGCTTTGATTGGAGTGGATGATTCGGGAGCGACTCTCACAGTTAAAACTGATCAACGTAATATCGCTAAAGGTCATGTGCAGGCGATCGAAGACGAATTGAAAGCGCTACATGCCGATATTCCGAGCACATGGTCCAAAGAGGACTGCGCAGAAGGACTTACGAAGATCGAGCGTGAACTTCGAGAAGTCGGGACATTCCTTAGGACTAATGCTCAGGAGTTAACGGAGCTAAAGACAGCGCACGAAAGTCTCGAAGACGGCCTTAGGGATGTTCAGGCAGAGCTTACCGAGGTATTAGAAGCGAAGGGCCGGTTTGTGCTTCTGGACGAGAAATATCAAAACGACGTACATAGACTCAGTTCGTTGATCACGGCCTCGGAGATTGTCGAGACCTTCGAATCCCAGCCCTGCCCACTGTGTCGGACGGATCTGAATCATAAGCGTAACCATGTCCATCTAGAACAGGGCGACATGCTACGGGAGGCGGCTCGCGCGGAGGTATCAAAGATCAATGCTCTGAGGCAGGGGCTTGCGATCGCACTATCAGATATCGATGATGACATCGAGAGTTCGCGCTGTCGGGAAACGAGCTTTCAGCGTGAAGCCGCTGCCAATCTGAGCGAGCAAGCTAGGCTTCTTCGCCCGGCTTCGCCCAATATGGAAGCCGACTATTTAGGATCACTTACCGCACGACGAACTGAGATGGCCATGGCAGCCAGGAACTTCGAGCGGATTGATACGCTCAATGCGCGTCTTGTTGGTATGAAGGCAAAGACGAAGCGACAAAAACAATCTATTTCACGCGACTTCTCCACCAGCGCAACTGAGCTTTGTCGCCGAATTTCGGAGCTGCTGACGGCATGGGGTGTACCAATGGTGGAGTCGGTCCATTTTGACGAAGACGACGCTGACATCCACATCAACAATCGACAGCGCGTGTCGTTCGGAAAGGGTAAGCGCGGGATCTTCCTGACCGCGTTGGCTGTTGCATTAATGGAACGTGCACTCCACCAAGGAAATCCTCACCTTGGATTGATCGTCATCGACTCCCCAGTGGTTACTTACAAAGATCCAAAGCATGGCAGCAACAATCCGGAAGAGGCTCTTGATCCGACCGTTAAGGACAAATTCTACACTTGGCTCGCGGATCGGCAGGAGTCTGGTCAGATCATTGTGCTAGAGAATGAGGAGCCAGACGGTCAGTTGCAGATGCGTCTCGCTCATACAGAGTTTGTTGGCGTAGGTGAAGCAGAGGGTCGTCGTGGCTTTTTCCCGATTTAGCATCGTGCCAGTCCCTATAGCGGCACTTTGCTAAGGATAATACGTAAATTGGACTGGTCATTCCGTCTGCGGTGTTACCTTTTGAACGCAATATCATGCTCAATCCGTGCGGCCCGGCGATCAGCCGGGTTAACGACCATATCGATACCACCCGGCTCAGTGAGTTTGGTGGCGTCGGCGTGGTGGAGCAGCTTTCTGTGCAGCACCAGCAAGTCAGGGCGGAACCAAAGCCGATTCTGATTCCGCATTGCAGATAATGCACAAGCAGCCCACCTCAAATCCGTAAACGGGCTATTAGATGGCCTTGTTTCAGTCTACGCCCATTGCCTTAAATACAGCCTCTACTGGTTCGCCATAAAAGCTGGTCTGAAACTTGGTGAACAGTTCGGCTGGGATGCTTGGGATGTCCTTGGCACTGCTCATAGGAAGCGCAACGCGCTTTCCTCCCGCGTCGAAAGCCACTTGCAGGCACTCGGCGATACTTTCAACTGGCGTGATGCTGCCGCCCAAGCTCATATCACCGAGCACGACCATTTGACCTTGCGCAGGCCTGCCCATTAGGCCGGAAGCAAAAGCTACTAGGCTGGGTAGTGCCATATGAGTAAGAGGGCCGGTGTTTTGCAGTTCAACCACATGTAAATGGAAGTCGTGCTCCAGCACCTTAGCCGAGGCGCTGATGCGCGAGGCGTTGGCCTTGAAGTAGTCAAAGGCAATTTTCACCTGTTCTTTGGCAGAGCTGGAGTTCCATAGGCCGGAGGTAGCTAGCTTGCCAGTACCCTTGGTCACCTGCAGTTCGATCCGATATAACCCAGGCATGCCTTTGCCGCTCAAGCCTATAGTGTGGATGAAACCGGGCTTTCCCGGCCCTTCTGGGATAAGGCCACCACCGCCTTGCTCTTTCACAGTGACGAAGTGTTCTTCGAGGGTTTCGTTGTCGATGTAGCTGAAGTGAACATCGTAGAACTCCATTCCACCGATCTTCTTTAGCTGTTCTTTCACACGCCGGCGGACCTGGAGTGCGTATTCGAGGCACTGGCGCACGTCTTCTTTGGTGAATACGTCGTGCGGGTAGAGCAGCTTGAGCAGGCCGGATACTGTTTTGCGTACTGCGATCACATCGCGCTGGTTTAGGTTGTTACCCAGTTTGAAGTGTTTGTCGATGGCGTCGGCGAAGCTGCGCTTGCGCATTTCGCGGAAAAACTCTGCCAGGTAATCGACGATTAGCCCGTACCTGTTGGTGAAAAATTCCGGGCGCATTTTTGGGATTTCCCAGCCAGGAATGTAAGCGTGAAATCGGTCGAAAAAGGCTGCGTCGATCATCTGCTCAGGGAAGGGGGCGAGCAGGTGACTGGTTTTCACCAGCGATTCGACGCTCTGATTGATGTTGCCGACGAAGACCATGGAAGCGGAGGCTTCCATCTGCTCACGGCCGCGACCGAAGGAGCCAGAGGCCATGAAATCCTTCATGATTTGCACGCCGTCCCTGTCCTTGAAGTTGATGCCTGCCACTTCGTCGAAGGCCACCACATCCCAAAGACCGACCAGGCCGATGCGGCGACTGCTCATGTTGTAGAACAGGTTAGCGACGGTGGTTTGGCCACCAGACACAAGCATGCTGTTTGGTGAGCATTCCTTGTAGATGTGACTCTTTCCGGTGCCGCGGGGGCCGAGCTCGCAAACGTTGTAGTTGTTCTCCACGAAGGGAATCATCCGGGCTAGCAAATGCCACTGTACGGACTCATCCAACGTCGATGGCTCCATGCCGATGGAGCGAATCAGTGTCTCGCGCCAGTTTACGGTACTCAGTGCTGCGCGCCCTTCGAACAGCTCCTGCATGTTCATGTTTGGCATCTGGATAGGCTTGAGCAGCGTGACGCCAAAAGGAGATCCCGATTGGCCTTCCTCGTGGTAGTAGCTCAGCGTTGCGATCACCCAGATGCCGCCCACAAGGAGCTTTTCGTATTCTTTAACGATGCCAGCAGAGATTTCAGCGTCCTTGATGCCAAGGTTGCTGAAAGAGGCTTCGTATCGGTCTTTTTTTTCATTCAGTCGCACGGTGACTCGGTCGATCACCTTGTACGTGCCGCGCTCGCGAACTAGAGACTTGACCTTCTCGGCTTCATCGGGTCGAACATAGTTCTCCGCTAAAATTTTCTTGACGTTCTTCAGGCCCTGTTCGATCACCTCTGAGTCATCGGACGCGCAGTACATACCCAGCAAGTACTCAAGCACGTAAACCGGTACGTTCGCGCCTTCCTTTATCAGCTTGGTCAGATCCTTGCGCACCACGCGACCGGCAAAGTGCTCGTTAAGCAACTGATCGAGATCTTTATCCACTTGGGTTTCCATCTAGTGTAGTGCTCTCAAAAAAAGTCGTCGGTGAAGGCCAGGTCAATCGTCACACGGTAGCGCTCAAGCTCAGTGTTCAAATCTTTATCGCGGATCACCAGGAAGTAATCTTTCTGCCGGTCGAAATCGCTGCCTGATAGTGACAGGCGTACCTGCTTAAGGCGCGCGCTCATGGAGTCCGTCGCACAGTCAAACGTCACGACCTCCTCACTGGAGACCGGCTGCTCCCCTTCGTAGATCGACACAGCAACCGTAACCGGCAACACCTGTTCGCTTACCGACTCGGTCTGGATCAGGTCAAAGCGCTGGATATTGGTGACCATCTTCAGGGCTGACTTCGGCGAGATCACCCCGACTTTGCGCTTAGTGCGTTTCTCCGCTTTCTCACCGCGCAACTGGTTTACCGTCAGCACAGGTACAACGATTTCCTGAGGCATGGCCCCGCCATGAACGAAGCGAGCACCGCCGACAAAGTGGAAACGATTCGCGCCTTTGGGTATCCAGAACTGAGTGTCCGATGTTGTGCCCGCGGTCTGCTTGGTCGATCCCTGCCAGACATCCTTGGCAACAGGCAGAGTATGGCCAATGACATAGCGTTTCTTACTCTTGATCGCACTATCCGGTTTCTCTGCGAGTGAGGTGCGATCCGCCGCCTCAAGCTTACTCTGCTGAAAGAGGAACCCATGATCGGCCGTGATCAATACCGTGCTGGTGTTGAAGTGCATGAGGATCTTGCGGGTCAGCTCGGTCAGCTCCTCAATGGCGAACTCGACGTGGTGGAAGGTATCCACCTCGGAGCCGCCGCCTTTGTCACTGCGGTCATCGATCACGTTGTGATAGACGTAAACCAGCTGCTGATCCTTCAGCGCTTCACGCCCAGCGTCACGGGACCACTCTTTGACTTGAAGTGCGGTCACGGCCATGCCGCCATGCTGGGCAAGAACCTTGTCGCGAGCGATGGTGTTGCCAGTATTGAGTCCGTTTACAAAAACACCATCACTGCCCTCGCGATACTCCAGCGTCTGGTGTGGCAGCAGGGACGCCATGCCCAACGTGGTGTAACTCGGCAGTACGCCCAACTGGCTATTCAAGCTGGCCTTGCTGTAACGCTTTTCATTGATGCGCTGACACAGCTCGACGGCGGCTTCATAGCGGAAGGCATCGCTGATGATCACCACAACGCGCTTGCTACGATGCCCCTCCAACAAGGGCGCTACCCAACGCTCATAGAAGTTATGCTGGTTAGGAATGCCAGGTATTTTCCAGTGCTCAAAGCGTTGTTCGGCCTCAACGCGGCCGCCCCAGGAGCGTCCGAGCTGATCGAGATACCAATACGCATAGCACTGCTCGACGGCCTCATCCAGCTTCTTCAGCAGCTCGACGTGGGCGCGCTGGGAGGCGGCGAAATAATGGCGGTAAGCCGTGTCAAAGCGATACAACTCGCTCTCATAGGCTTTGTACAGTGCCTCTGAACTGGTGAAGTGGAAGCCAGCTGCGTACTGGTGGCGCTGCGTAAACAGGTCGATCGCAGCCGACAGCGCCGTGTATAGCAGCCGGTACTTGCGGCGTGTCTCATCGTCCTTATGGCGAGTTGCCCAATAGTTATCCAGTCGCTCGGAAATGATCTTCGCAAACAGACTAAGGTCACGCGGATCTGCCTCGGGAATAGCCTTGGTCAGATCGACAATGATCTGCCGCTCGACGGCTTCGAAGGTTGCAACATTGGCCAAGTTCTCCAACGAGATTTCACAAATTTTCTGAGTGATATGCAGGGCCTCACCGACCCAGCCGGAAATCTCATCATAGGCTTGGTAAAACCGTGAGCTGTCACGCCAGCGGGAAAGCAGTGCACGTGAAGTAGCGCGTGCGCTGGCTGAGGGGATAGCAATCGCTGAAGCCCAGTTGGGCATATCGCCGATACTTTCGCAGAACCCGGTTGCCAGCAGTCGAATTAGGAAATGCCCAAAGCTGAAGGGTTTATCGCCACTGATTTCTTCGATGGAGGCTGGATAGCCTACCTCTTCACGCAGGGCCTGCAGTAACGCAGGCATTAGGTCGAGCTTGTATAGTTCATCGATGACCGCTGGATTCTGCTCAAGACCCAAATCGTCACGTACGGCACCATCGGCCAAGGTGCAAAGCAGCGTCATGACGTCACTGCCACTTGCACCCAGCACAACGGCAATCATCGCCAGATCCAACTCATGCTCAGTGTCAGTTGGTTGGATCAAACGCTTCAGGCTAGCTAGTCGAGCCTTACTGCCAAGGAAGCGCTCACGCTTGGTTAGATGTTCACGGAGCACCTGCTGGTGTAAGCCCAGGTCATTGAATATCAGTGACATTTTGTCTGCGTAGAAACTGCGCGAGTACAGCTTGATGTCCAGCAGCCAGTCATCATTCGCGTCTGGTTCGGAGCAAGGGAAATAGAGCAGGTACTTACCTTCAGTGTCCTCAAGCTCCAGCTTGAGCTTGGTACCGAAGGTGGAATGCCCCTGCATGTTCAGCACCTGGACGCCAGGTAAATCAAGCTGTCCGAGCACATCCATGAAGCCTTGCTCAGGGTCGTACCAGAAAACGATGCGATGGTCTTCTCTGAAGAATGCCTGAGTCAGGCCTTGAGTCAGTTGTTGGGTGTTCATTCACTTATTCGCTTTTTCACCGAGGCTTAAACAGGAAATGAGAGATCAGCCAGAGACATGCTGCCGTACTCCATAGTCGCGACGCAAAAATGGGATTTTTAAGTACTTTTTATGGGTTGAAGGAGCCAGTAGAGCAGCAATTCTTCATCCATTTCGCGCCACATGCCGAACATGGCTGATAGCGGATGTACTCTTCGTCCTGCAATCTGGTCATAGGCTTCTGCAGATAGACATATTTGACGTTGTATTCTTTGAGTAGCTCACCTGGAACGGCTTCCCAGCGTTCCTTGTCGTTCGTGACGTTAGCGCGAACAAGCAGCTGCTTTGGGTCATTCTTGTTAACGGACAGCCTTAGGCGGTTTTTTTTTTCGATTGAGTCATCAGCCGTCTTTTTCACCACTAAAGAAAACTCAAGATCGTAGTATTCCTCTCTTACAGGTTCTCTGCGGTCTTCAGCAATCGCGTGGGTATGCAGAATCAGGTTGTCATCGATGGTCACGGTAAGTTGAATACGTTCCTCAAGTGGTGGGAAATCCGGATTCACCTCAACAACAAGACTGCCATAAGTGGTGCGAGGATCGGCCGCGGCTGACTTTTGAACCATCTGCGGGCGCTTGAAGGTAAAAATGGCCTTGCCATCCCGAGGATCGGAGCAATACATCGATTGCAGCTTCTGTATTGACTCTCCCCGCTGAGGCAAGCGAGTGCCCTCATGAATCACTGTGAGCAGTGAATTTCTGGCTTCAACCAGCTCAAAAGGTTTTGCCAATGCCAACTCAAGATTGTCATGTGCAATCCAGGCTGCACCCTCGGAAATAATCCGGTCACCCTTCTCGGAAATGTGCAGCGAGGAGACGCCAAAGATTTCAGTAAGCTTGTTTTTGATCAATGGCATATTGACCATGCCACCAGTTGCAAGGCATAACGCAAGCGTCTGAGGATCTACATCGGCCTTATCTGCGGCCAGCAGACTGTCGATTTCATTGATGCCCTGATTGATCAGGCGGGCGCAAATTTTCTCCAGATTTTCCCTGGTCAACCAGATATCAATTTCAGACTCTTCATCTGTACCCTGAAAATAATCGGGAAGAAATATATTCGTTTTGTCGCGTGTAGACAGCGTGATTTTTGCCTGTTCACACTGGGTGATCAGCTTCGCGCGCATTCCGGGGTTAACCGGTAGCTTGCTTTCAGCGCTCCAACCGAATTTGTTCGCATGCTCGTCGGTGACATGATTGAGAATGGCGTCATCCAGATAGTCACCACCGACCAGGTTGTTGCCGCGATTGAGCACCTGAACAATGGAACCATTGATTATCTTGCACAGTGTCAGATCCAGCGTGCCACCACCCCAATCAAAAACCAGAACCATCTTGCCGTCGTAATACGCGAGAACGTCCCTGGTATCAGGCTGATCCTTGAAATAGCCATAGAGCGCGGCCAAGGGCTCGTGCACGAAGGTTTCAACGTAAACGCCAGCACTGAGCATTGCTTCGCGCAGTGCTTGTCTGCCACGTCCGCCCAGTGCTACCGGTATGGTCACTACGGCACGTGTCAGATCTGCAATCTGGTCAATGTCGTTATCACGAGCATGAGCTACCAGATATTTAATGTAGTCAGCAATGACCTCGACCGGCGTCATGACCCGGCCATCGACGTTAATGTGCTCATTACCAAGCAGCTTTTTCGGACCGCGTACTGTGTTGCCCAGCACACCAATACCCAGCTTCTCCAGCTTGTCCCGCGCTTTCTTTCCGCAGATGACCTGCTCACCTTCATAACGCACAACTGAAGGATGTGGGCGCTGAGTATCATCAAAGCACTTTGCTCGACTAGCTCGTGTAATCACAGAGATGAGACTGTTGGTGGTGCCGAAGTCAATGCCTACTCGCTGAACCATTTGATTTCCCTTTCAATGCTTTCCACCGCCAACTCGATATGATGCGCGGCAACTTCTATTTTTGGTTTTTCACGCTGCAAAGCTGCCAGAGACAGTTTTAATGGCTCAAGAACAGCTTCTGATAGGAGATTGAATGCCTTAGCCTTAGCCTGCCCTGCATTGTCACGTAGATGTGTTCGTGTGGCCCGTTCATCAAGCTGCTGCTCTTGCAGTGTGTGCTTCAGCTGTTCGGTTTCGGCCAGTAGTTGAGCAATTAGCTTATCCTTGTCAGCGATCGTCGAATGCTGATCCATCACCATAGCTTGCAGCTTATTCAGCTTAATTTCTTGAGCATGATGTTTCGACTGCAAAAATTCGCGCTGGTCGGCCAGCTCGGTGAACTGCTTTTTAAAGTAATCGATGGTGTCTGCCAGCAAGCTTTCCTGATTGGCATATTGCTCGGCAAGAAAGAGCGCAATCGCACGGTTGCTCTGGATGCGGGAGGTTTGCTCTTTGAGCAGACTTGAGAAGAGCTCGATAGCCGCGTTGGGGTCTGCCTTACTCTGCGCCATCAGCCAGAGCGCACCTATCAGCAAAATGTTATTTCTCTGCGTGACCAGCTCTGCTTTGGACAGCGTATCGAGTGCTGTAGGCACCGTTACCTCAGCCTTATCGGAGTTAGAGGTTGCGTCTCTTGCCTGACTTCCGACAAACTCAATTCGCTTGCGGTATAGCTCAGTTACCGAGTTGCGCAGAAAGGTCAGCGGCGCGGTGTCTAATCCCTTGTCTGCGTCCAAAATGTCGCGATACAGATCGAATGATCCGCGGTGGCGTTGAATCCACAGCGAGCTGGCCAGTCGTACACAGAAAGTCAGCAACTCATGGCGCTGCGCATCGTGCTGGCACTTGACGGCTGCTAAGGTGATGAGTGACAGACATTTGAGTTCCGGATCAGTCTTGCGCGCGACGGTGACAATCTGCTCGATAAACCCGTTGCTCATACTCATATTTTGCTGATAGGACAGCAACGATTTCAGGTCAGCCTTGCTGATGCTTGCCGGTTTAATGTTCTGATCTTTATCTGTCGTTATTGCAAATACCTCAGATAGGATCTGCTCAACAGACTTTGATTCAGCTGCGGTCTTTGGCTTGCTCTGTTTGCGCTTTTTTACATCGTCCGGTTTGGGTTTGGCGATTTCATTCTCAATGTCAGTCATCTGTCATTGCTCCCCAATAAGCGTGTTGAAAACATCGTCAAACCTGAGTTTTCTTCGGTACCTATCCATCCCAGAAGCATCATCTTGCTCAACTGCCTTTCTATAACAAATGTAGTCAAATTTGCTTCTGTCCTGCAGCGACAAATTGCTTGTCGAGAGGGCCGATATCCTCAGTTCCATATCCTGCAGCGAGGCCTGCTGATATCCACCCAGTAGCTCCTTGAGACTAAACTCTGTAGAGAAGTCCACCGGCATTTTTTCGCTGCTGCCGACCAACCCGGACGCCGCATATTTTCCGCCCTTGAAGAACTGCATGGCAGCTTCTATTTCAGGCAGACCAGAGGCTTGGAGCGTACTGAAGTCATTTCTATTGAATCTGATTACAGCCCTGACAGAGATGGATAGGTTAGTGCGGTATTCCTGCAATGACTGCAAGGCCTGATTGAAGCGAGTATCAAACTCTTCAAAAGGAGTCGTGTCAGAACGCCTGTCCTTGGCCATTACGCCATGCAAGTAGCGAACCAGTCCGTTGGTATACTCGGTAACAGTCATGTTCTGCTTTACGTTGTCGATAAACGCAGCGATATCACTGCTGGTGAAGTCGTCCTTAGAGAAGTGCAAGCAGAAAGCCTGGTCGACGTGTTTCAGCTCTTGCTTATCCGCGATGCATACCTCGATCTTCAGCGCTTTCTGCAGTGCTGAATTGCCATAACTCACATCAAAGTAGCCTTTCTGGACAGCTTGTATACGCTCAAAAAGTCCCCCCACCGACTGGTTGTTCTCGCCGTTTATGGTCAGGTTGCTAACGTTGCGTTCGCCCAGGTCACCGTGTTTTAGAGGTACGGTGATCCGTAGATGCTTCCCGGCAATATCCCGACCCTGAAAATGCAAGGTTGGATTCTGCATCGGGTGGGCAATCTCGTGCCTTTCCCGTTGCGCAAGGGAGTCAAAGGACAAGTCGCAGTAGCGGCACGAGTAGCTCACAGGTACGGCTGAGAAATCCAGCGCACTCCCGGTTTCCCAGTACCTATCCAGTCCCGTTTCTTGTATCCAGCCAACTGTTGGCATCGTTATTTCCCACTCAATCCATGTGAACAGAGCTAGTTTTTACACAGGTTTGGCGCAGCCTTAAGACTCTGCCTTATCCCCAGTCACCGCTTTCACCTCCGCCAACAATTCCCCAAACTTGCCGTAGTTCACCTTCACGCCGTCATCCAGATCCAGGCTGATGCGCTGGTCGGCGTGGTGACGGAGTTTTTCGTCGAAGGTGGTGAGTTCGGCTTGTTGGTTGTGCAGGGTGGCGAGCTCTTTTTCCAGGCGCTTTTTCTCGGCGGTGCTGGGACTGGCTTCGATGTCCTGCTCAAGCTTGTTGGCGTAGGTGTTGAGCTTGGCGGTCAGCGGAATAACGTACTCGGTACGCATGCGCGCCAGGGTACCTTCGTGGTAGCGGTGCAGGTACACCAAGCACTGGAAGGCCTTTTGCTTGCCACTGCTGAACAGCCAGTAGATCGGGCGCTTTTTGTAGGTTTGTAGGTGATCCTTGAAGTAGTTTTCGCAGAGATAGCGACGCAGGGTCTCGCGACTTGACTCGGCCTTTTTCGGTGACATGTTGTCCGCGAGAAAGTGCAGGTTGGCTTCGAGGTGGGTCTTGCCCCAAGCCACTGAGACGAACTCGATCAAGCGATTGACCGCATCGTCGGCAAACCACTCTTTGTCGGTAAGCGGGATGATGCCGTCGGCATCGGCTGGAAAGGTGACGTAGCGGCTGGAGTTGAACCCCTGGTTGCCACTGTTGGCGTAGATAAGACCGGGCTCGTTCAGGCTGTAGCGTCCGAGCATGCAGCCGATGGCGTAGGAGATCAGCTCCGCACAGGTGTCCTCGCGAAAGCGCGCCCACAGCTCGGATTCATTGAGCTTGCCGCCGTAGCGGTAGGACGGGTTTACTGTAAGGGTGATCTGGTCGATGGGGACGTCGGGGGTGAGCTCATCCGTCAGGCCGTAAGCGTCGATGAAGAGGCGGTTGTTCTCCTCTTCGAGGAGCTTAATCTCGTCGATAGTGGCGCGGTTTTGGGTAATCCAGGCGGTATAGCTGGATTCGAGGGTTAGAGCTTCCTCAGAGGAAGCCGTCAACAGGGGCAGGGATTGGAATCCCCAAGACACCTCATAAGCGTCCCAATCTTTCCGAGCAACAGCCACACATGCCTTCGCGATCTCTTTGCTACCGCTGGTCCAGGCTTTCTTTGCGTAGGGCAGGTTGTTGAAATAACCCACATCGAAATGCACGGTCGGGCTGAGAAGCTTCGTTGCTAACCCGACAAAATTTGTATTGCAGTAAGCGAGTAGGGAGAGGCGCCAATCGGAGTCGCCACCAAATGCAGAGTGCCCCACATTGGAATGGATAAAGCCAGCATCATATTCTCGGAATGAATTGTGCGAGATAGTGATGTCAGACCAGCTCACCGACGGTTTGAAGTAGAAGGAAGAGTTTCGGAGGACGGACGACTTAAAGCTGTGCAACTCCCTGCCGTCATCCTGCCAATTCACGACGAACTCTTGATTACCGAACCACTTACGAAATGCTCCACCTTTATTTAGAGGAAACCACGTCTTCTTTGACTGTTTCGCGTCGTCGCGACTACCCAGGTCAAAACCAGTTTTGAGGAGTGATACTTCGTGCCATAGGCGTACGAATCGATCGTTGTCAGCGGTTGACAGACCTTGCTTGGCACTAGCTATGCAGCCAAGGGAGCTGTTGACTTCAAAGACGCCGCGAACGCCTTCGCTAGCCCAATACGCAACAGGTATACCGGGGATCTTCTCAAAGGCAGTATTCGGTGTGCTAAATCGCCGATTCGAGTGGAACCGGCGCTCAAGCTCTTCGTTGCTAGCTACGCTTCCTTGCTTGTCAAATAGCCTAAGAAATTGTCCCTCTAGCTTCGTCAATGATGAACGTTCGAGAACATAAGAACAACTGCCGAAATCTGATCCCCAAACGCCTCTTCCGATATGGACCAAGCTAGAAATCGGCGCAGACCGGAAAATTGCGCGTCGGACTAGCTCAAAGGACGAAAGGAACATCCAGTTAGGAATGGTGATCATCCCAATACGGCCGCCGTCACGTGCTAATTCAATGTTCCGAAGCGTGAATGCCGCATAGAGGTCAGATTTCCCCGCTTCATAGACGGAATTCACAAACTCCTTGAGCGCTGGGCAGTAAAGCTTACTTCCCATGTATGGCGGATTAGCCACTACCGCGTCATACCGCGTCGCCAGCATCTCGGCCTGCTGTACCAGCACCCTCAAGCAATTGAGCTCATCCTTAACAAACAGGTCTTGGCTGAACGCCACGCTCAGCCGCTTCAACGCAGGCAATTTGTCCGCCAGTCCCTCCGGCACTTGAATCAGAGAGCCAAAGGTAGTTGCGTGCTCGAATAGCCGCTTCAGCTCTTTTAGATTGCTCAGCTCAAGCCCATAGTCCGCTAGCGTTACGCCGCTGGCCAATACATCAGCGTCGAATCCCGCGCTGTCTACCAGGGCCATCACAGAGAGCTTCACCCCCCGTTCGAACAGTCGACGATCGTCGCCCCGGCCCTTCATCATCAATGCAAATCCGGTCAACTGCGCCGCACGCTCGTCGATATCAAGGCCAAACAAGTTCTTCTCAAGGATCAGCTGCGCCACGTCGCGCTGACGATAGCCTCGCTCCAAGTAGATGGCCTTCAATAGGTCGTAGGCCACCACTAGTATGTGCCCTGAACCACTGGCCGGGTCGATCAGGGTCAGCTCCTCTGGGTGGAGGCTTTCGGGTGTGAAGGCCGCGAGCTGCACCTTAACTTCGGCGGTCTGTTCGGTGGGTTGGATGTAGTACTCCATCTGCGCCCTAAGTGGCGAGTTGGGATAGGTCGCCAGCCACTGAGCACCCAGCGAATTCTGGACCATGTACTTGACGATCCAATTTGGCGTGAACAATTGTGTCGCCGCCGGAATGTCTTCCGACTTCACCACCTTGCCGATGACTTGGCCTTTTTTCTCGGAAATGTAGAACTGGTAAAGCCAGCCGATGATCTCGATGTTGGCCCAATCTTCTTCGGGAATGGCGCTGACCAGCTCGCGGATTAACGAGTCGGTCTTGGTCAGGTTGTCCGGCAGCAGCAGCTCGGTGGCGTCATCCACCGCCTCGAAGAGGAACGGCATGGCCTGGTGCAAGGCGTGACACTGGGCGAGCAAGAGCTCGCGGTAGAGCTCTTCGTCTTTGTTACCGTCTAGTTTTAGCTCGGCAATGCGTTTTTTGTCGAGACCCGGCAGGTTGATATCCAGGCAGTCGTCGAGGATTTGGAAGCTGCCTTGCTGCGCGGGGTGGCTGAGTACCCGCAGGCCGTGGTCCAGGTAGTCCTTAAGCTCCATATAGCGGATGGCGCACAGGCGGTTGAACCAGCTGTAGGCAGCCTGCTCCATGGCCTGGGCAAAACCCAGTTGCTCGACCTTTTTCACCAGTGCAGCGCGGGGGCCGATAATACTGGCCGGAAAGGCCTGCTCGCCGATCAGCGCCAGATCGCCCTTTTGCTCCACCGGCGCGATGCCCATACTGGATTCGCGGATGCCAAACAGCGCGGCGCGCTTGGTCATGGCGGCGATAAAGGCAGTGCGTGCCTTGGGGGCGTAGCTTTTTATGTTGCTGGTATTCATCTCGACTTTCCCTAACTCTTTTTAATCTGGCTTTGGCGCAGTTTGCAGCTTGGAGAGGACACCCCCTTTTCCAGGCTGCAAGGGGTCAGCGAATGCGAATGCGATTATCTTGCTGAATAGCGCTGTCCAGTTCGCCCTTGAGGGCCTCGATGAAACGGTCGATATCGTTCTGGCTTTCCAGATATAAGCCGTTGCCCAGCTTGTTGAACACACTGGTCGCCACAACTTCCACCACAGGCTTTGGCGGAGCTACAGGCTTGGATGTTGGCACCAAAGCAGGCGCCCGGTCTTCTTTGGCGCCGTTTGCCGAATTGGCTGCCTGCGCAGCCTTGGCATGCTCCTGCTGAATTTTCTGCTGACGTTCGGCTTCAGCCTGGATAGCACGCTCTAACTCAAACACACCATCGTGTAGGCGCTCGTCGGCAGTCTGGGTTTGCAACATGTAGATGTTGGCGATGCTAGTTTCGGTCTCCAGATCCGCTTTGACGAGCTGTATCGGACGCAGTAGGCGGTTACTCAGCTCGGCGGTTTCGATACCACTCTTGGCAATCTCGGTCTGCAATTGGGTGATTTTCTCGTCGACACGGGCCAGGGCATGTTGACGCTTTTCAGCTAGGGTGGCGGCGTTTATGGCTTCTACCGTGTCAACCAGAGTGGCGACTTGGTGCAACTGACCGTAGGGCGTGGTGTTTTGCTCAATAGCTTTCAGCTCGGCCAGTGCTTTGCGTGCTTTCTCGTCTTTATCCAGCGCTGGTTTGTTCTTGTCGAAACGACGTAAGGCCTGCTGCAGTTGCTGCCAGGTATGCACCTGGTTGGTGAAGAACTCGTGTAGGTCACGGTAGTCCTCTTCCAGATCCAGGAAGTCATCCTTGTTGTCGACCACGGCCTTGAAAAAGTCAACGCTGTCGGTGTTGCTCAGCAAGCGCTGCAGGCTGAGCAGGGCCTGTTCTATGGCATCTTTGCCAGGGAAGCGTCCGGCGCTAACCGTTGCTTTGTATTTTTCAAGGTTGCTGCGCCAGCTGTCGAACTGCACGCAGTAATACTCGAATAACTCCTTCTCGCCTGCAGGGCCGAGGGCATTGAACAGCTCCTGGGTAAGGTTGCGTGCTTGCTTGAGCAGTCCTTCCTCGGTCTGGCGCTTCATCTGCACCGAAACTTCACGACGCTTACGGCTGTTGGTAAGGTACTCGAATGCGTCTGGCAGCGGCATGCTGGGGCCGGCGGCGTGGAACGAAATACGGCTGGAAGCGGCCAGGCGACCGAGAACAAGCAGAATCTCTCCGTCCGGCCAACCATAGGGGCGCTTACTGAAGCGTTCGATGATGTCTGCGACCAGCAAGCGCTCGTTACCGGAGGCGCGCAGCGAGATGAACTGTTCAACTTCCTTGATGGCCTGCGGATTGCCTTCGTCACCATCGAGGGTCAGACCTAGTTGGCCGATGTCGCTGGTATGCAGAATGGCGTGGAGTTCACGCTCGGGCTCCTGCTGTAGCACTCGCAGGTAGCCCAGTTTGGTGAAGGTGTTTTCAAGGAGGTACTGGCACGCCTCGTCGAACTTGCTGACGATATTGTTGCTTTTGAGCTTCAGGTGCTGCCCCTGCGCATAGACCTCTGCGCGTTCAGCCAGCTCTTCCAGCAGCAAGCGCAGGCGCTTTTTACGCTCCTGGTTCTCACGGCCGCGTTCGGCGAGGATCTTGCTCAGCTCAGGCTGGCTGCCGTCGTCATTGAGGCGTATGAACTTGTTGGTCTTCAGCCAGGTGCGGAGCTCGGTGAAGAAGTCCTTGCTGTCAGGCAGTTTGAGAAGTGCCATACCGGCAGGAGCTTCGTTGCTTTTATTGATACAGCCAGCTTCGCCATAGAGCGCGTAGTCGAGATCCAGTGGCGAGATCACTTCGACACGAAGGTCGTGCTCGTAACGGCCTTCCAGGCTGTGGCCGTCGAGGTAGCGACCAATGCTGTAGTCGGTCTTGTTGACGATGTAGCGGAACTTGTTCTTGTCCTTTAGCAGGTCTTTGTAGATCAGATCCGACAGTGCTTTGTTTTCTTCTGAACCGGCGATCTCTGTGGCCTTGATCTTGCGGGTGATGTCGCGTTCCTCGTTTGTGAGGAAGACAAATTCGTCACCGTTGCGGGTGATCAGGCTTTCCTTTTCAAGGCGCTGGAGGGTTTCTTCAATGCGGCGACGTAGCGCTAGTTTGTCTTCGTCGACCTGTTCAATGGACAGGGTGACGAGGTTGTCGAGGGTGCCCTTGATCAAGTCGACATAGCGGATCATGAACAGGGTGCGCAGGATCTGTACGTCGAAGGCGTCGAGGACGCTGCTTTCGCCCGCCTGGTCGATGGTGCGCTTGACTGCTGTATCGAGGAAGCCTTCGACGGCGCGGTAGAAGCTGTACATGGGAATCAGCGCGCCGAGCGGTTTCTCCGCAATGGCCATGGCTGCCATTTGGAAGGCATCGAGCATGGAACGCTCGCCATAGGCCAGGTGCGCCCCGGTGGCACCGACCTTGCGGATTTCCTCGAAGACCTTTTGCACCAGTTGGAAGTGGTACGGCGCAAACGGGTAGTTGTTGATGAAGCTTTCCGGTCCATCGAAGTTCTTCAGGGTCGGACCGGAACGGTCAAAGGTGATCTGATTGCGCAGGATGTCGCCTTTCTGTTCCCAGAGGGCGCGCAGCTCGGCTTCAGCTTCCGGTGTTTTGCGTAGCAGGCGCTTCTGGATGACTTCGTCAGTGTTGGAGCTGGACAGCGAAAGTCGGGTTTTGAAGCGCCCGGCAATTTTCGAGAAATCGTTGGCCTTGGAGGCGGACAGCTCACCCAGTACGGCATCCATATCGGCCTGAGAGGTGACAATGATCCAGGCTCGGCCTTTGCAGATGGTGCCGAGGTTTTCGGTGATGGTCTGCAGGGTGAGCATTAGTTTGGTGTCGCTGCCGATGAACTGGCCGACTTCGTCCACCAGGAACAACACACGGTGTTTGGCTGGCTGGGTGTCGAGGTATTCGCGCACCCAGTTGCAGAAGTTTTCGACCGAGACGCTGAACGTTTGTTCTGAGTCTTCGAACCATTTGTGCGCGGCCTCAGCAGATAGATCGAGGGCTGCGGCTACCGCTTGCTCAATGTCATCCTGGTAGAACTGATAGCCATCACGCTCCTCGGTCCAGTCCATCCCGGTGGAATCATTAAAGGCTTGCTTGAATCGCTCATAGACGCCGCGCTGGGCCAGATGACGCTCCATGTGGGCGATGTGGGGATGGTCGCCACTGAAACCTTGATGCTCGTTGAACACCCGTAGGAAGACATTGAGGATCGGGTTGCCAGCATCGTTGGAGCTGGCTTTGCTGTCGATGTTAAACAAGATGACATCGGCACTGTTGGCAACGGCCTTGTCGATGTCGGCACGGATGGTGGCATCACGCAGTTTGCTCGCATCAAAGAAGGACACAGCCTGGCGAGCGTTGCCCTGGTCGTCGCGCGCTTCGATGTTGGCCAGTAGGTATGACAAGGTCTTGAGGAAGTGCGACTTACCCGAGCCAAAGAAACCGCTGATCCATACGCCCACGCGGTTGGCGATGGAGGGATCGTTCAAGTCAGTACCGTAGGACTCGAAGAAGCTGCGGAAGTGTTTTTCCAGCTCGTTGGTGACAACGTACTCATCCAGCTCCTGGTGCACGGTTGCGTCGTCGGACTGATCCGCCTTAACCACGCCGTTGATCGGGCGATCGAGTTCCTTGAAGAAAATATCTTTAATGCTCACGGCAATCGTCCTTATTGATCAGGGAACCAGCTTGAAGGCGCGGTAGTAGTTGTTGCTGGGAATGCGGTCGAACAAGGCGAGTGACTGCCCTGAGTAATGGCCGGGGTAAAAAAGAACCAGAGGCTTGTGGCCAAGCAGCGCGTGTAGCTTGTTGAGAAGGTTGTGGGCGCGAAGAACCGGCCAAACTGAGCCCACACCACTGATTAGCACCACGTCGTGTTGATCGGCGTCGCTGTGTTCCATTAGGAAGGGCGCGAATTTGTCCATATGCAGCGGTCCGGACAGCGCCTTGAGCAACGCGAGGTCACCTTTGGTTTGCTGCATCTGAATGGCTTTTTCAGTGAAGCTGCGTTGATCCAGATATTCGCGCATAGCCTGCAGCAAATTGATATGAGCCACTTTGAGCTGGCTATGCTTCTTGGCGAGGAACCCCTGCAGAAAACTGAGGTATTCGCGCACCTGCAGCTCGTCCTCGGGGGCGTAGTCGAAGATCCAGAAACCGAGCTCATTGCCCAATCCTTGGCTCCTCAAGAACTCTTCGGTGAGGATCTTGTCTGGGATCTGGTTTAGCCGATCCTGCAGTTGCTGATTCATGCGAACACTCCTTATTCCACGCCTACTGTCCGGTGGCATTGGATACTTCCAAACAGGCTTTTATGCGATAGCGGTAGCTGTCATCCAGCAATACGCGGACCTCTGACCGAATTATCAGGTTTTGTAGTTTCATGTTGCGGGTGCTTTTCAACAGGCCGACCTCGGCCAGCATGCGATAGACAACCTGCGCCATCTTCTTACGACTGGACTCCGTCCAGGTGGTGATGGTCGAATCTCGATGGCTGCGTTCCTCCAGAAACTCATTCCAGTGGTAGGGTTCGAGCACGTCGGCGCGGGTGACGAAAGCGTCCTTGAGGACGGTCTCGATGAATTCGACGAGGAGCAGGTTGCGCTCCATGGCCGAGCAGAACACCACTTGGGTAGCGAGTTCATCATCTCCATCTCGAATTGCCCGCCAGAAAGGGGCATCCAGTCGCTCCAGACGCTTGCGGATGGCTTGAGCCACACGCTTGGCCGAAGCTGGTGCGCGTTTCTGCAGTCGGTTCTGTTTCTGTATGACCTCATGCCATTGTTCAGGGCTGGCGTCCTGCAGCAGCAGGTCTGCAACGATGCGTGATTCACGCACCTGCAACGAGCCGCCGATTAAGTCAGAGTCGTAATGGAAGCTATGCATGCCTATTCCCCATCACTGCTAAAAAGGAAGGGAGTTAGCTTGGCGCGATCAGCTGGAAGCAATTGCAATGGATGCTCGCGTACTCGCTCGGCTTCTTCTGCGGTGATGGCCGCCTGATAGCGTTGAAGGGTGTAGTGGGCAAGTGCTGTGCGAACAGTCAGCTGTAGGCGTCCTTCCGGCATGCCGAAGTCGCGTTCAACTAAAGACTTTTGGGCATCACTGAGTAGCTCATTAGGGATCAGTGTCAGGTTGACTTGGTCGTGCCAGCTACTGTCTGTACTTGATAATGGGGCGTGAGCGTCGCACGATTTTGGCGTGCGACAGATACGTGAGAGCAAAAAGTCGCGGAAGGCTTGGCGCTTATGGCACCAAGCGCGAACGTGCCAGCGAAAACCGGTATAAACGAGCGTGTGAGGTGATATCACGCGCTCATGAATTTGCGGGTTGGACATGGAGGCGTAGAGCACTTTCAGGCTGCCGGCATTGCGGCAGGCTCTGATCAACTCGCGAACCACTTCAGGGCGGGCTGCACGGTCTGGAAGTTGGACAGTAGTGACGCTGGGGTGAGCTTCCAAAACCTCAGACACGGGCTGATCAGATTGCTCGCCGATTAGTGCCATGTACTCATTGATGTGTCCAGCGCTCAGTACAGGCTGAAAACCAGCCGTCGGCACATAGCCTTTAACTGCAGGGCTGTGGATTAGCGAGCCTGGATTGAATTCGCTGTTATAGCGATTGATGTCGGAAGAAGCTTGCTGGCGGCTGATGCCAAACCATGCCATCAACTGAGTGGTGATCAGGCGACCCTCCCAATAGCTGATTAGCTCTATCGCGCGTAGCCTGAGGAGGGCTTCGTGTTTGGGGAGGGGCATTGGCATTCCTGAATGTGAGCTGGTCCGGATAATGCCTGATACGAGGCGCCAGTGTAAATTTATTTACTGTAAAGTTTTTTGCGTTTTGAATGATTTTGCGTGAATCGCTGATAGCGTCGGCGCCCGGTGCGTGAAAAATAACGTCGATCGATTTTTAACGATCGCAATTCGTAAGTCCTATTTACAAGTTCACTTGGTCGGGCCGCATTGCCAGCAGCTTGAACAGGAAAAAATAAAGCGCACAACACTCATTGATGCTGCCGTGGTGCGGATGCTGTCGAAGCCTGTAGTGCGGAAGACGGAGCTGCCCAGAGGGGTCATCGTCGCCGATCAACACATTCGGTCCGCGGGCTTGCAGGCATTGCCTTCGGCCAGCGAAGGGTAGGGGAGTGACTTGATGCCATCCTCGCACTAGTGTTTGCAGGTTTCGCTACTGCCCACGTAGCGCGGTCGTGCCGTTGCATGGTCGGACAGGCTGTACTCGGCACAGAAGCACAGATCCGGCCTCGCCCATCTGTGGATCAGCTATACAGCCATGGCTCCAGTTCAGTTAGATTTTTCACGATGATCTGCTGGGCTTCAGGTCGGGGCTCCATTTTTGTAGGGTCGATCTGATAACGCTGCAATACATACTTCACCAGCGCCCTGCGAGTAGGGATCAACAGTTGGCCGTTCAGCATGCCGAAATCGGCTTCAATGATCGCCTTCTGTGTCGGAGTCAGTCGCGAGTCGGGCTCGATGACCACTGTTACTTCGGTATTCCAGTCTTCGTCTTCAGTAATGACATTTTCGGACTTGCCGAGCAGCTCGGGCTCACCGCGCAGCCGACTGAGCACAAAGTCGCGATACTGGCCGTTTTTCTCGCAATAGGCGCGTACGTGCCACCGCATCCCGGTATAGACCAAGGTGTGTGGCGCGATGAGCCGGCCTTCCGGAGCGGGATTGTTCAGTGATACGTAGTCAATGTCCAGGCGCAGGTGTTCGCGGCATGCCTTGAGCAGCGGTCGAAGAATCTTCGCCTTGATTGAGCGGTCCGGCACCTCCAACACCTTGGTGTGGGCGTAGGCCAGCGCCAGGCCTTCGATGTGCGGAGCTCGCTCGTTGTTCTGATAAAGCAGGTGCAGATAGGCACTGGCGCTGTCGTCGATGAACAGCGGTTTGAACTGCGTGCTCGGGACGTAGCCCTTGAGCTGCTTGTCATATGTCAAGTTTCGGGGCGCATGTTCGATGATGTAGGTATTGATGTCTTTTGACGCCTGCTGGCGGCTGATGCCGAAACTCTGGATCAAGTGTCCCGTGGTCAGCCGGCCCTCCCACCAGGCTACGGTCTCAATCAAACGATAGCGAAGTGCCAGATCCCAGCGGACGTGTTCGATGGACTGCTTGCGTTTCATAACCTCTCCATGTGTGCGAATACTTTACCTGTATAAGTCTACATTCTAGACCTGTCGTAAATCACTACATATCGTGTGATTGTCTTGAAGGCAAATCGAACTCACGGAGGAAGTGGGCATGAGTATGTCGGAAGCGGTTTCGATGGGTGCATTGGTTATGATGGGGGCAATCCTACTGGTGCTTTTGCTGCAATACCTGAGGTTGCGTGAACTCTGGCGAATGGCGGTTGCCTGCCGAAAGGACGTGCGCTGGGCGCGGATTTGGGAAGTGGAGAACCGGGAACTGCGCTCGGCGCTACGAGCGGAGAAAGCGCACATCGAGCAGTTGCAAAGAAAGCTGGTGATTTTGCAGGAATTGATTCCGGCAGAGGGGTGAGGTAAAGGGCATGAACAGACTTGAACGGATCAAAGGCTGCCTGCTAGGTGGTGCCGTCGGCGATGCGCTAGGCGCCCCAGTGGAGTTTCTCGAATGGTCTGCAATCGAAGCTAAGTTCGGTTCACAAGGAATCATCGATTTTGCCCCGGCTTACGGCATCACCGGAGCCATCACCGACGACACACAGATGATGCTTTTCACTGCAGAAGGCTTGCTTCGGGCGTATGTGCGCGGCAGTTCCCGAGGAGCTTGCCACGTCCCCAGCATTATTCATCATGCGTTGATGCGCTGGTTGATGACACAGGATTACCCGGCAGCGATGCCTGTCAGTCGGGACGGGTGGTTGGTCGAGCAACTTGCGCTCTGGTCTCGCCGCGCCCCAGGCACCACCTGCCTCAATGCACTCAAGGCCAGTCTGCGGCTGGGCGCAGTTGCTGAGAACAACAGTAAAGGCTGTGGCGCCGTGATGCGTGTCGCGCCCTGTGCGTTCTTTGCCAATGCCTTTGACTACGCTGCTCAGTCAGGGCGCCTGACCCACGGGCACCCTACGGGCTACCTGGCGGCCGGACTGTTTGCCGATATTCTCCAGCGCATTGTCGATCGGCAAGACAGCCTTGAGCACGCAGTCACTCAAAGCTTGGCCAATTACGGGCAAAAGCCCGGTATGGAAGAAACACGTAGTCTCATCGAACGCGTGCTTTTTTTCTTTTACGAGGGCTACAAGCCCACCCCGCAACGCATCGGCGAACTCGGTTGCGGTTGGGTCGCCGAAGAGGCGTTGGCTATTGGGCTGTGGTGCGCTCTGGCAGCGCGCTCGTTCGAGGAGGGCGTGATCACAGCGGTGAATCACGGTGGCGATAGCGACAGCACCGGGCTGATCGCCGGGCACCTGTTGGGTGTTCAGTATGGTGCTGCTGCGATTCCTGCTCGGTGGTGCGAAAAATTGGAGTTGCGCGAGGTGATCGTTCAGATTGCCGAGGATATTGAGCGCGTTCCGCGTGAGTACTGTGGGTATGGCGGAGAGTTTGATCAGCAGATTGAGCGGGTATATCCCGGTAATTGAGGGGGTTGATGTGAGGACTACCCGGTTACACAGAAAGCCCCATCCTTAAGCGGCGACCGTCAGCGAGAGGAGGGGGGAGCCCAAAGATCTTCGATGAAGGTACGAACAACGTCCGTGCCTTCGGCTTGGGACTCAATGTGATAACTTTCCGATGCCCACCCACTTGTTCAGCTTCGCGGCGAGGCAGTTCATGTGTGAGTTATTGTCATCAACGGATTGGTAGACCCCCTACTTATGTTTTGATCGTAAGAAGGACGGCCTGCTCTTCTTGCGCCTGCAAATTCGTGCAGACCTGCAAATTCAGAGTGACATACTCGTCCCAGGTGTACTGCTGAGCGTAGCGCATGGTGTATTGCCGATCCACCCGGCAGATGTCCGGGCGCTCTGCATAAATGGTACAGCGCTTGCCAAGTGCATCGTAATGCCTGCAAGTGCCGTCGCCACGATCCAGAAATTGGGTTTCGGCAGCCAGATGAACGAGCTGGCAGCACAAGCCGCATTGGGTGCAAGGGAAGGTGGAGGGGGGCGTAGTGTGGCTATGCATATAAAAGTATCACCGCCTTGAAGCGGTGCCGGTTGCGACTGGGGCATTTGAGGAAGGCCCGCGCGGGTACGCGGGCACTGTTTTTAAGCTGAGGGAGCGTCCAGGCCCGCTTTCTGTCCGTTTGCCACGGCTGCGACGTCTTGGATGCGCTTTTCCGTTGCTAGAACCAGATTGCCATCTTGATCCAGAATCGCAGTGTCGATCATGGCCTTGAGTAACTGAGCAAACTTGACCGAGCGGAAAACGATCTCCTTGCATTCATCCGTGAAGGTCCGGTAATCCACGCCATTATTCTCGATGACTTTTTTCAGCTCGCCCACGGTGCGGCGCAGTTGCGAGCTGATCTTGGAGAACGTGGCGTTCGCCAGGGAGGTTACCTGCTCAATGGCGCGCAGCTTGCCGGTCATCAGCTCGGCTTGATCGTGAATGGTGCGGGCCTGTTCCAGGTTGCTGCGCGCATTATTCAGAGCTTCTTCGCCCTTGTTACCCAGAACATGGCCGAAGATGGCCAGCGCCGGTCCAGCGACGATGCCTCCCAGCACCATCATGCCCCCGGCCATACCGTAGCCACCGGCTGCCAACGAACCTCCGCCCAGCCAGGCCAGCGTGGCGTTGGTGGCTGCCACGCCGCCGAGCGAGGAGATGGCCGTGCCTGTGCTGGCCGTGGCCAGCAGCATGGTGCCGTTGTAGGCACCAAAGGCCAGCGCTGCACCACCGCCCATGCCTGCGCCGAGACCGAGACCCGCATCCTTGAGCGCCTGGTAGTCCTGACGAAGACCGGCAAGGGTTTTATTGGAAAAATCGCCAGCGTTCAGTTTGTCCAGCTCTGGACTCTGACTGAGTTCGATGTTTTTCAGGCGCTCGAAGGTTTCGATAAATTCGGCAACCACTCCGTTGAACGCACGCAGCTTACGCTGGCCATAATCTTCCAATATGGCGTTAGTGGCCTTGCGTTGTTCTTCGACCTTTCGGTTGGCGCTATCGACCATGGAGCGTGCATCGTTATTAATGTCTTTGGCGTTGCTGTGGTCTATCGCGCCGCTGACGCCTTTGGCCGCACCATATATACCGGCAGCGGCTGCGACAGCACCAATGATCAGAGGAATGGGCATGGTCGTTTCCTTATTCAAGAATAATCGAAATGGTTTTGCTGACTTCCTGATTCAGCGTTTCTGCACGCTCCAAGAGATCATCGAAAATGAAGTCTTCCAATTGATGGTGAAGCTGAAATTCTTTGAGGAGTGCCCATTCAACGCTGGTGATCGTGCCGTCGCGGAGGGCGACTAATAGCAGCTCGAAAAGGATGACCTTGGGCGCGGTCGGCAGCTCAAATTTCTTGTCTTTGAGTAATTCTTTCAGAACGGTCGTTGCAGCTTGCACCCGGGTTTCAGGCTTTTCCGCTTTGGAAACTGGATATTTTTTGAGGGCTTCGATGAGTTGTGCCGCCACATCATCGGACGGCTTTCCCCCAAACATGAAAGCAGCGGGGGAAGAACGTCCAAACATGCTACTGGAGGTGGAAGCACTTCCAAACATGCTAGTGGAGAGCGATGGCCGTGTGATGGACTGCTCAAGCTCAGTGATCATTTCGCGCTCTTTTTCGCCTTCTTGAATGGAAAGCGCACTGAGGTCGGTGCTGGAGGTAAATTCATCTGATGTCTTTCCATCCCACAGCAGCGGCTTGTCAGCTAGGGCCAACAGTTTTGCGAGATCAAGTAGATGTTTTTGGTCCGGTTCGGACAGAAGTTTGAGCAGCATGCAGGGTATCGTCCTTTTTCAGGTGTATCTTCAGGGCAAGTAAGGTTGGTTACAGCATCAGAGGGCTGTCGGAATTCATGAAGTCATCGAATTCCTCAATAGATTGGAATTGCAGTTCTTTTCCCAGCAAGGTGGCGTATCGATTGATAGTGGCTGCCAAGGCATCAACGCTGCCGCTACCGGCGGCATCCACAATGGCAAACAAACGTTTAGTTTCTTCCTGCAATTGAGGGATTTCACGACGCGTGAAGTCATCCAACTGCGCTTGTTCTTCGGCAATTTGGTCGCGGGCGGCGGCCTCAATGGCACGGATGCGCGCCAGTTGCTGACGGGAAAGCTCGACGCCACGGGCGGCGTCCAATGCGCTTTGGTAGAAGAGCGAAGAGAGGGTGTAGCCGATCATCCCGCCAATGGCAGCACCGACAAAGGGCACGGGAATGGCCAATTGTCCGAGTGCAGCCATCATGCTGCTGGAAAGCATGCCTGCGCCTTTCTCACCCACTTCGCTCAGTAATTGTGCCTCGCTGATCTCGCCGGTGACGTAGCGTTTCACCGAACTGCCCAGTGACAGGCAGATGTTGATCGCCAGCGCTGGAGCGTTGGTGCCGGCGAGCGTGCGCAAGGTTTGGTTGCTTGATTGTTGCATGCCACCTTTGAGCGCGGAGCCAGCGAAAGCCGTGGTGTATCCAAGGGCACCGGCTTTAACTGTGTCGAGGGCTAAATCCTGGGCAGCTTCACCCAATTGCTTTTTGTCTTGGGCGACGTTGAACGCATTGGTCAACAGCGAAATAACACCACCGATAACAGCGCCGTACTTCGCGCCCTCTATACCGGCCCGGTGGCTTGTACCGGCGATATCTTTCACCGTCTCGCGCAGCGGCTTTTCAGCGTAGTCGATGGCCTGCTTGGTAGTGATGCCAAGGTCAACGATGTCTTCTTCGGCAAGCTTGTCGAATCTGTCGGCACGGTCGCGGAATTGTTCGGCGAGCTCCGGTTTTCCCTTCTGTTCCGCCAGCAGTGCGTGTTTTCTCAAGCCTTCTGCACGCTTGTGACAGTAAGTCTTGGCGTCTTCGACCTGTTCGCTGGGTAGCTCCAGCTTTTTACCGAAGTATTTACTGTACTTGTGATCCTCATGACTAACCTGGTTGGCAACCTTGTTTCCGCTGGCCTCCAACTTGGTCTGGGCTTCGTAAATGATCTTGCCGTTTTCATCCACGCGGACCCGATCCACCGCTTCGCGGTACTTGGAATCGGTATCAATGCCGTAATGCTTCAAATCATCGCTGCGAATCGTGCGCTCAGAAGATTTGTTGATGATGGCTTCGGCGTTGTCACGACTGGTACCGGCAACTTCGCCAGCCCAGCCCGCTCGTTGTTTGACGCCGGTTTTTTCCTGGCTGATGCCTTTCAGGCCCTTGCTCAGTACTTTCCCGGCTTCATTGTCGACGCCTCTATAGGCTTTGACGAACTCGGCATTGGCACTGCCATAGCGGCTGACGGTTTCACTCGTGGAAAGTGCCGTTGCGGTGCGCCCGATATCCCGCTTGATTTCGTCTCTGCTGTCGTCTTGCACGCTCGCGGTTGAAGTAGGCGTAAAAGTGTCGTGGGACTTCATGGAGCCTCCTGGCAGGCGTGTGCATCGGTAATGGTGGCCGAGTGGTGTTGCATGGGTTGCGTATACAGCCCACTCATTTTTGTCAGCTTCTCTTTGATTACATCTACCCAACGTTTGGGCTCATGCAGGTGAACGCTCTCCCCCAACCCGAACACCCACCAAAGCGTTTCCTGATCGTCCGGCACTCGCGCGCGCAGGCGTTGCCAGTCGCTGCCTGGCAACGGCTTCAGGCTTTGCTCGGGGCTAAGCGGGGTTTCGTTCAGCAGCCAGGCGATATGCGGGGATACGTCGGCGATCAGTTCGTGGTGTTTGATCGGGCCGGGGCTGTTGAAGCCGCCGCTCTGGATGTAATGATCGATCTCGAAGTCGGGTTGTTCGCGGGTCGGCGCATCGAGGCACGCAGCCTGCTGGATGCGGTGCAGGGCGAATTGGCGAACGTCTGTGTAGCCTTCGACAGTACCTATCAGGTAGCTGACGGAGTGGCGCGAGATCATGCCAGCGGGGTGTATGCGTAGGGTCTTGTGCTCGCCTTTGCTGCGGCTGAGGTAGACGATCTCCAGTTGTCGCATTTCCAGTAGGGAAGTCGCCACCTGGGACCAGATGGCCGAGTCCACTTCGGCGGGCTGGAGCGCCTTGCCGTTGGGCAGAGTGCGTACGCGTTTGGCCCAGTGCGCCAGGTTATTATGTTCCAGCCCTTGGAGTTGCCGGTGCGCCAGGTCGAAATGGTGCGCCAGCAGGCTCAGCACACTGGGCGGCAGCAGCTTGCTCAGGTGGCTTTCGGCGAGGACGAATGCCAGTGCGGTGGGGGTGTCCAGTGCCGGAAAGTCGAATTGTGGAGTGTCCTTGGGAAAGCTCCAGAGATACGGGCGTTGGCTTTCGTCACAGAGCAGTGGAAAGTCCAGGGCGAGGCGGCCGATGAGGTCCCGTTGCAAGGTCCGACGGTCAATGTCGAAATTCTCGGCCTTGAGTCTTTGCAGCAGTTCGGTGGTGGAAATTCTCTTGGGCGCGCGCGGGATGAGGCGCAGCAGGGCCAAGTGCCTGAATAGCCTGTCTTTGGGATCTGACATGAGGGAACTGTGCTCGAATCAACCTTGATGGTTCGCTGGCGTCACATATCTGGCGAACATTCCATTAATGGCTTTTTAACACTATTTTGTTCTGCCCGCCAAGAGCGGATGGCCGAAGCTTCATGTCTGCTCAGTCCCGTTCGAAGGTCTGTTACGGAATTTTTCGCGGTCTAGTTCCCTCTTCAGTTCGTCGATCGCCTGGCTTTTCTTCATCACCACAGCACCAACAACCAATCCAATGGTAAAGCAGACCAACTCTTTCATGGGGAGCTCCTAGGGTGCTGACTTGGGGTGTTGAGAGCTATCCTCCACCAGCCATGCGACATTCTGTGTCGTTTAATGCATGGCGTTGTACCTAATCGACAGTGGCTATGTGGGGCTCCTCTTCGCTTGGTACACCTCTAGACCTCGCCATTTACTCGGCGTCATATTCGGGCAAATGCAGTGCAGTACAGCTCTACGGTCGCATAGCAGCCCCGGCTCGCCATAACGTGGCCAACCGGGGGCGTGGCAGCACTTGGTCGGAATTCCGAGTAATCCTTACTACCACTTAAATCGTGAGGACCTGGTTGGGCAGCTGTGTTCTTCCACCGAACAAGTTTTCTCTGCAAGTCGGCTACCAAGGGCTTTGTGGATGGCGGCCATGGTTTTGAATAAAGCCGAGGTTAAGTACAACCGCTGGATCACGACAAAAAATAAGTGATCGGGTACCGTGCCGATGACTGCCCAGGCATCAGCCAAGGGCAGTCTAATCGGGCGGTGTGAGCCTAGGAGTTACAGGTAACCCCGTTCCGCCAACGACACGCAGCCTTCATGGCCCACTACCACATGGTCCAATATTCGTGTGCCGACCATGTTCAGAGCGTTCTTGAGGATGTTGGTGAGCGTGCGGTCGGCTTGGCTGGGCTCCGGATCACCGGAGGGATGGTTGTGAACCATAATTACGGCCGCGGCATTATGTTCTAGAGCGATCTTGACCACTTCCCGTGGGTACACACTGGTACCGTCCAACGTGCCTCTGAACAGCTCCCTGAAGCCTATTACCCGGTGCTTGGTGTCGAGCAGTAGCAAAGCAAAGACTTCGTGCTCGTGGTACTGCAGCAGTGTTTGCAGGTGGCTGAAGACCTGCTTGGGCTCAGTCAGTGCCCGGCCTTTAGACAGGCGACTCATTGCCAGTTGTTGAGCCATCTGCAGGATGTCGGCCTCGGTGACCGGTGATTCCATGACATAGGTGCCGGTCGTTTCACCGGCTTTGAGCTTGTGATATTTCATGGGTATTCTCTTGAATTGGAGGACATTGGGTCAGGTTGGACGCGTAATCAGTGGGCGCGAGCAGAGTGGTCGCTGCCGCTTTGGAGGGATTTGGATTCCAGTTTTTGTACCAGTGAGGTTTTGGCAGGGGCCGCTGGTTTGGGGGCTGCTTCTGTCTTGCTGGTCTGATCTTCAGCTGCGGGAAAGAACTCCTCGACGATGGCCCCGGTGTCCTCATCACTGTCTTCAAAAGCTCCGTTGCTAAAGCCCTGTTGTGCCGCGTGATCCAAGGCGGTCTGATCAAAGCCTGCGGCTTGCCGGGTTTCCTCCAGTTGTTTGGCTTCCAGCAAGGCGTCTTCTAGGCTAAACCCGCTGCGCACGGTGATGTCCACGTAGAAGATCGGCGTGCCGTGGCTTTGGCGGGTGGACTTGCCGCGAAGACGCAACTCCAGCGGCAGGCAGGCGAGACGGTCTCCGGAAATGGCTTGTAGGTAATGTAGGCGTGCCGCCAGGGTACGGATGCTGTTGTAGCCCGTGGTACGAAAGACAAAGCTGCCCAACGGATCGTCATCGCCAATCACCACGTTCAGCCGGCCGTAAGGCTTGCAGGCATTGCCTTGAGCCAATGAACAACCATCCGGTGAAGGGCAGGGCAACGACTGAATGCCGTCCTTGGTCAAACGCTTGCAGGTCTCACCATTGCCTACACAGACTGGTCGTCCGGTGTTACGGTCGAACAGGCTATAGTCAGCCCGAAAGTTGAGGTCGGGCTCGTTGAACAGCAGCCGGATCGGAATGCTGCGCAGCTTGCCGTCCTGGCCATTGCGCAGCTCCTCGTTGAGTGGATGCAGTAACCAGCCGTCGCGGCTCTGTACTTGGGAGGTGAGGGTGAATTGATCGTCCTTTTCCGGCAGACGCTTGCCGTTCTTTTCGACGACCTTGCCGATGGAAATGCGGCCCAAAATCGGGGGCGTGATGGCTAAACCTTTGAGCATGGGAGTTCCCCTGTATCTGAACTAAAAACGCCACCGAGACCGCGCAAACGGCCAGGGTGGCGCTGGAGAGAAAGGGCATGGGAATAAGGGAGGAGCGAACAAACGTTCAGGCCAGCAGAAAACGCCGACTGCCGGTTTTGGTGGTCGAGTAGCGCACTTGCAGATGGGGCTTTTCTTTCAGCAGACGGGGGATATCCAGGGCCACGCTGTCTTTGGCTTTCTTCCAAGTGATGTAGCCAGTTGCGAAGATCGCCCGACTGGCATCGCCCATGGCCTGTTGCAACGTTTGCTTGAGCTGAGCTTCCTGCTTCTCCTGCAGAGCAATCGATTCTCGCACGCTCTGTAGTTCGGTAAAGGTCGTACAGAGCCTCGTGTCATGGCTGAAGTCCAGGCTTTGCCCACTGTCCTGCGGGTAAAGGCAGCGCAACGCCTGCTCCGCCGAGGCAGATCCGTCTGCCGGCGGCGGGGTATCACTGACGACGTAATCCCAGAACAACCGCTCCAGGTCGATCAGCCGAGCAATCAGTGGTTCATCGCGTTCAATGCGATGGATTTCCAGGTGCTGACCACCGAGCAGTACCGCCACATCAGCGGCCTGCTTGCCGGTGACGGCGAGCTGGTGCATGACTTGCAACTGCACATACTCGGGCACACCCTCCTTCCAGAGGCGTGCGCCGTTTATGCCGGCGGTTTTGCATTCGAGAATCTGCACTTCTGATGCGCCGATCACCTCACGGTCGATATTGGCCAGCATCCAGTTCAACTGCGGAGCCGGGTGTTGCAGCACGGCATTGATCCGTCGCACCCGGTGACCGCTACGCTTGGTGTAATGCGCAGCCACGATAGGCTCCAAAATGTTGCCCCAGTAAGCCGGGCTTTCCTCGTCTTGCGGATCGAGCTTGGGCAGTGATTCATCACGCCCGGTTTTCTCCAGCCACAGCTCCAGCTGGGACTTGTAAGGGTTCAGGCCCACGGCAGCGGCAGCATCCGAGCTGCCGATGCCTTGTTTACGCACGGCCAACCAGTCCTCACGCGGCAGTTGTTTAGTCCCCACCAGGCGTAAGGCAGGACGGGGTTTGCTGCTGGGGTGTCGCAGAGTTTGTGTGCTCATGATGTTTTCCTGTGCGGCATAAAAAACGCCCGGCCAGCACGAGGCTGGCCAGGCGTTTTAAGGAGTGAGAAGAATGAGAAGGGGGTGAGGTTGATGAAGACAGCGAAAACAGGGGCTAAGCTGCAAGTTGTAGCGCAGCCTCCAGCGCCCGTTGCTTGATCTGTGCACCTTGACCGAACCAGGCAGAGTCCATGCGGTATTCGTTACTACGAGCCCTGCGTTCGTGATCGACATACTCGGTCACAGCATTGAGCAAGCCCCACGCAGTTCCTTGGGCCGATTCCAGCGTGGCGCCGCGACCTCCGCCTTCGTACAGGCTTTGAACCTTGCGCAGTGCGCGCTCGTTCGGCAGGACTTCCGGCAGTTTGCTATTGGGGGTTACGTCACACAAAACGTTCATGAAGAAGCCCATCGCTTCATGCCACTGCACCTTGCGTTCAGCCAGTGCTCGCATGCGGTACATGAACTCGTCCCACTGGGAGACGGCGATGCCCAACTGTTTTTTCACTGCCTGCGGATCGAAGCGGTTGTTATGTGGCACCTTGATCGCCTTGGTCGTACCGTCCAGGGCAATGGTCAACGTGTTGTTGCAGACCACGCGCACGGTGGTCGGGGTGGCGGTAGTGGCCAATGTGCCGTCACAGGACGTGGCCAGCAGCAGGTAGCCATTCACCTGGTCGCTGCCCTTCAGCGCCATGCCTTGTCCTGTACGGGCCAGCGCCCAGAACTTGCGACCGCCTTTGAGCACTCCAGCGGTTTCCAGTTCGTAGCCCGAGACTTCGGTGAGATCGCGATAGAACTCCAAGACCTCACGCGGCTGCACGACCTGGTAGCGCTGAGAAACCACCGACAGTGGGGCCTTGGTGTCGGAGCGATACAGCACCTTCTGTTCAGGGAAAGTGTGAATTGAGCCCAAAGTACCGATGCTGTCGGACTTGAAGTGCACCGGGCTGTCCTGAATCCGCCAGTCCATGCCCGCTTCGTGCTGCCAGACTTCGAGCGGTTGTTTGGGGGAGAGGCGACTGCCCAGACCATGCCAGGGTGTGGCGCCAACGTAAGCCATTTGTTCAACGAGATGAGCCATGGGAATGATTCCTTGCGAATGAAGGGAAAAGCGCGTCGTTTCATTAACCAACGACGCCTGTTCACAACGACTTAACGGTTGACGCTGAAGCTGTAGCCACACGCCAGGCACTGATAGTTGAGAAGG
>Ga0180008_1000306_pt1 | contig 46817 bp, 31 predicted proteins | sample MM_PW_MetaG_FD_121121 | JGI IMG/M metagenome (GOLD analysis project Ga0180008, IMG submission 121121) | Groundwater microbial communities from the Aspo Hard Rock Laboratory (HRL) deep subsurface site, Sweden - MM_PW_MetaG | ecosystem: Environmental > Aquatic > Deep subsurface > Groundwater... | reverse complement strand
GGGTTTGTTTGCGCTTACCGGCGTACTCGGCGTCAGCGAAGGTCATCTGCTTCATGGGGAAACTCAGCGGGTGGAATCCGGGTATTTTGCCAAAATCTGGAAGTCTTCTTCAGAGTTTCCTTAGATAGACGGTATGTTGACAGTTGTTCGTGCCGCGCCTTAAGTCTAACTGTGGGCAGGGCCTGAAGCAGGCGACGAGACCGTAGAGTCTGCGGCTTCAGGGTATGGAACAGTCAATGCTAGGGAACGAATAATCATGGTCGTTTCACTTCACCTCGTTAGCCGCGTTGCAACGCAAGGGCACTTCCTGCTTGCACGTACATTCCATGGACCACCCGGGTTCGCTGGGTAACGTCAAGCCACAGGCTTGTGCATTGCCCCAAGGCGGCGTAACCGCCAAAAATGAATGTTTAATCAATCGCTAAACACGCGTTCGTCGTGTCGCGAGGGGGGACTTTTGGTCTTTATCAGGTATGGGGGAATACTTCATTTGGAGCGTTCATCATGTCTAGCAGCCAATATGATTTCACCGTCACCCAGCAGGACCTCGAGTTCATCCTTAAGCAAATTAAGATATCTGAGGCCAGTACCAACCCGTTGACCGGAGCGGTAGAAAACCTGCCCGAACTGGTTGGCAGCCCCTTGTTGCCATATGGCTTGCGCACGGTGGACGGCTCTTGGAACAGCCTGTTACCCGGACAAGAGGCCTTGGGCGCTGCCGATAACATCATGCCGCGCCTGGTTGAGGCCAGCTTGCGTGAAGCCGATCTCTCGCCTATCCAGTTCGGACCCCAGGTACAGACGTCTTACACCCAAACCAGTGGCTTCGTATTCGACTCCCAGCCGCGGATTGCCAGTAACTTAATTGTTGATCAAAGCGCCAATAACCCAGCCGCCGTGGCGGCAGCTTTGCAATTGGCGGGGCATGCAGATCCTTATGGCGAGGCCAGTGTTATCGCCACCTTTAATGCGCCGGTACAAGCGGCCAATGTGCTGATTCAGGCCGCGCAAGCGAGCATCATCGCAGCAGGTAACGACCCCACTCTGTTGGCGGCAGCGCAACAACAGTTAGCTGATGCCAAGGCCGTGCATGCAGCGGCCTTTACGGCGTTGAGAGATGAAATGGAGAATGCCGGCCTGACCGTGTCGGACAACGGCACCATCGGCATCGAAAACCAATCTCCGGATATCGGTTTATCGCCAGCCTTCAACGGTTGGATGACGTTATTCGGCCAGTTTTTTGACCATGGTCTGGACCTGGTAACCAAGGGTGGTAATGGCACCGTGTTTGTGCCGCTGCTACCCGATGACCCGCTGTATGTGGAGGGTAGCCAGACCAACTTCATGGTACTGACCCGCGCCACTCAAGTGGATGGCCCTGGTGCTGACGGCATTATGGGAACCGCCGACGACACCACCCATGAAAGCATCAATACCACCACGCCGTTTGTCGACCAGAACCAAACCTATACCTCGCACCCTTCACATCAGGTCTTCCTGCGTGAATACGTCATGGTCGACGGTAAGCCCATGGCCACAGGGCACTTGCTGAGTGGCGCGCACGGCGCAGGCAACTGGGGTGAGGTCAAGGCTCAGGCGAGCTCGATGCTGGGCATTCAACTGGTGGACATGGATGTACACAACGTGCCTTTGCTGGCCACCGATGCTTATGGTGCGTTCCTGCGCGGCCCCAACGGTTTTGTGCAAATCGTTACGGTCAGTGGGTTGATCGAAGGCGATCCGAGTGCCAATGGTGGGCAGGGCTTGTTGCTGCCTCCCGATACGATCCGCACCAATCATGCCTTCCTGGATGACATCGCACACGGTGCGGCCCCTGGCTTTGCCGACCTGGATAACAACCCACTCACTGCGCCTACTGAGTTGCTGGCGGACTCCGATACGGCCGTGGGTTCAACTCCCAACCCCGATTTCGATCCAACCTTGCCGGTTGGGCCGAACAATATGCCGATTCTGCCTCAGGAGGTCGGCACCTATGATGACGAACTGTTGGATCGGCACTTCATCACCGGTGACGGTCGAGGTAACGAAAATATCGGCCTGACGGCTGTGCATACCATCTTTCACTCTGAACACAATCGGTTGGTCGAGGCATACAAACAGACCATTCTGGACAGCGCAGACCTGAACTTCATCAATGAATGGTTGTTGACCGATTTGGCTGACTTGAGCGCAGTACCGACGACTCCGGAAGGTATTGCAGCGCTGAATTGGGATGGTGAGCGTTTGTTCCAGGCGGGTCGGTTTGTCACCGAAATGCAGTACCAACACCTGGTTTTCGAAGAGTTTGCCCGTGCCGTACAGCCAGCAATCAACCCCTTCGTATTTTCCAACTCGCCCGACATCGATCCGGCCATCGTGGCTGAATTCGCCCATGTGGTTTATCGCTTTGGCCACTCGATGCTCACCGAGTCGGTGGATCGACTGGATATCAATATGCAGTCGGACGATATCGGGTTAATTGCCGCCTTCCTCAACCCATTGGCCTTTGATGGGGATGGCGCGATGAGTGTGGAAGCCGCTGCCGGGGCTATTGTGCGCGGTATGACACGTCAGGCGGGCAACGAGATTGATGAGTTTGTCACCAGTGCGCTGCGTAACAATGTGCTGGGCCTGCCGCTCGACCTGGCCACGCTGAATATGGCCCGTGCCCGCGATACCGGGATGCCGAGCTTTAATGAGGCGCGTGCGCAGTTTTATGCCAATACCGGCGACAGCCAATTGGCGCCCTTCACCAGTTGGGCCGGCATGGCCCCGGAGCTGAAGAACCCTGCATCCATCATCAACTTTATTGCCGCCTACGGCACGCACACCAGTATCACCAGTGCCACGACCTTAGAGGGTAAGCGCGATGCGGCCATGGCATTGGTCTTTGGCGTTGCCGGCCCAGGCGGGACGGTGCCGACTGACCGTCTGGACTTCCTCAATAGCACTGGCGCCTGGACTGCGGAAAATTCCGGGTTGAATGATGTGGACTTCTGGATCGGCGGGCTGGCTGAGCGCAAAAATGAGTTTGGCGGCATGCTTGGCGCCACGTTCAATTATGTGTTTGAAAGCCAGATGGAAAGCTTGCAGAACGGTGACCGCTTCTACTACCTCAGCAGGGTGCAAGGCACCAACATGCTCAACGAGCTTGAGGCCAATACCTTCTCCAAGTTGATCATGCGCAACACTGACCTGGGCGATGAGGCCTCCTCGCACCTACCGAGCCTGATATTCCACACCCCGGACCTGATCTTGGAGATGGATATCAGTAAGCAAATTGGCGCTGACCCCATTGAGTCGAATCCAATTCTGCAGATCCTCCATCCCAAGGTTATTCGTGTTGCACCTGGCCTCGATGTGGATAATGACGGTAAGGCGGATGGCGGTTATCTGCGCTTTACCGGCGGTGAGCATGTGGTGCTCGGAGGTACAGCGGGCAATGACACCATTATTGGCGGTAATGGCATCGACACGATCTGGGGCGGTGCCGGTAATGACCGCTTGGATGGTGGCAATGAGGCCGACCAAGTACACGGTGGCGATGGTGACGACATTATTACCGACCTGGGCACGCCAGCTGGCGGCGCTGATTTCCTGCACGGCGACGCTGGCAATGATGTGATCTCGTCGGGTATGGGCCTTGATTTGGTGTTTGGCGGTTCCGGCAAGGACTTTGTTATCACCGGCAATGATGCCACTGAGGTATTTGGTGGGCTGGACGACGACTTCATCCTCGGCGGCAACGATTCGGACTTCCTGCTGGGTAACGAGGGCGATGACTGGATTGAGGGCGGTGAAGGCTTTGATACCCTGGCTGGGGAAAACTCGGAGCTGTTCTTCAATAGCCCGATCATTGGCCACGATGTGCTCAATGGGCAGGGCAACGATACCGACTACGACGGTGAGTCGGGCGATGACATCATGTTCCAAGGCCCCGGTATCCAGCGCAGCAACGGCATGGCCGGGTTTGACTGGGCCGTGCATAAGGGCGACCCCAACGGGGCCGACTCGGACCTGGGTATCCCGATCTTCGTCAACCAGCAGAATCTTATTCTGCGCGACCGCTTTGACTTGGTTGAAGGCCTCTCGGGATGGAACTTCAACGACACCTTGACCGGCCGCGAGGTCGTGACCGGGGCAGCGGGCGCCGATGGCGGTGGTGCGGCGATATTTGATGCCAACAGCCCGCTTGAAAGCTTCGCTAACCTGCTGCAGCAGTCCAGCGTGGACCGTATCAATGGTCTTGATTTGCTGGTCAGCCACCTGGGCCGTGAAACCTTTACCTGGAACGGTAAGGAATACACCGTAGTCGTGATGGACGAAGCGTCTGTGGTGCGCGATGACAACGGCATCGTGACCTTTGTCAGCGATAACCCCTCCGACATCCTGTTGGGCGGCGGTGGCAGCGACACCCTGCAGGGTAAAGCCGGGAATGACATTCTCGATGGCGATGCTTGGCTAAATGTGCGCATCAGTGTGTTGAATGCAGTCCCAACGGCCGGCAACCCTGATCCGGGTGAGTGGTTCAGCGTCGACAGCATGAATGAAATCAAGGCGCGCATGCTCACTGGTGAGATCAACCCCGGTCAGTTGCAGATCGTGCGGGAGATTCTCTACAGCAACAGTCCGGACGACATAGACACCGCGGTGTTTAGCGGGGCCTTTGCCAACTTCGATGTGATTGACAACTTCGACGGCAGTTTCCAAGTGGTGGATAACACCGGCGCCGAAGGCACCGATTGGTTGCGCAATATCGAGCAGGTGCAGTTTGCCGACCACACCCTGTGGTTGGTTGATCGCCCAGCCACTGGCAATGTCACCATTAGCAGCCTGACCCCGGCCGAGGATCAGCTGTTGACCGTCAGTAACACCATCAGTGACCCCAATGGCTTGCTGGATGCGACCATTACCTACACCTGGCAGGCTGAAATAGATGGCGTGTGGACGGATGTCGGCAGTGGGGACAGCTTCCAGCCTGGCGATAACGAAGTGGGCTTGGCGCTCCGGGTGGTGGCCTCGTATGTCGATGACGGCGGTTACCCGGGCTCGGTTATTTCCGAGGTTACGGCGACGGTGACTAACGTCAATGATGCCCCCACCGGTTTACCGCTGCTCAGCAGTGATACGCCTATTGTCGGGCAGTTGTTGAGTGCCTCGACCATTGGCCTGGCCGATGCCGATGGTTTGGACGGCGTGACCTTTGCCTTTCAATGGCAGTCCGGTGACGGCATCACGTTCAGCGATATCGCCGGTGCTGATGGCGAGACCTTCACCGTGACTGCGGCGCAGGCGAGCCAGCAGATACGGGTAGTGGTGTCGTATACCGATAACCGCGGCACGTTTGAATCCGTCACCTCGGCGGCTACGGCGCTGGTTGCCAGCGCTGTGATCATCGGTACCAACGCGGCCGAAACCCTTACAGGCACCGCGTTTGATGATCAGATATTCGCCCTCGGCGGTAATGACGTGCTTAACGGTTTGGACGGCAATGACATGCTGGATGGTGGCGCCGGCAGTGACACACTGGATGGTGGGCTTGGCGCCGATGTAATGCTCGGCGGCACTGGCAACGACACCTATATCGTCGATGATATCGGCGATGTGGTGACTGAGCTGGCCGGGGCGGGCACCGATACCGTGCTCACCTCACTGCTGAGCTACGCGCTCGACGCTAACGTAGAGCGGCTGACCTATACCGGCATGGATAACTTTGCCGGCACCGGTAATGCCTTGAATAACATCCTGACAGGCGGCAATGGCAATGACAGCCTGGATGGTGGCGCTGGCGCTGATCGGCTGGTGGGTGGCTTTGGTGACGACAGCTACTTTGTCGATAACGCCAATGACCTCGTCATCGAAGGGGTTGGCGGGGGAACGGATACCGTCTACTCCACCAGTGACCTGCATAACCTGCGGGCTAACGTGGAGAACCTGGTGCATACCGGTAGCAATGCCACGCTGGTCAACGGCAATGGTCTGGATAACGTAATCCAAGGCGGCATCGGTAACGATACGCTGAATGGCGGTGGCGGCAGCGACACCCTGCTGGGGGGCGATGGCAACGACAGCCTTAACGGTGGCAGCGGTGCGGATGTGCTTGCCGGCGGCATAGGCAACGACCTGCTCAATGGTGGAGGGGGCAATGATGTCCTGACGGGGGGTGAAGGCGACGACATCCTGAATGTCAGCCAAGGCAACGACATCCTGGTGTTCGGGGCGAACTTTGGCAACGACAGCGTCGTAGGTTTCGACGCCAATCCGGTCAATGGCCAGGACTTGCTGAATATTGCTTACTTCAACCTGACAGCGGCGACCTTTAATAGCCGGGTGAGCATCACTGACATTGGTAACGACACTCTGGTGTCAATCAATGGCGCTGATGGTGGGACTATCACCCTGGCTGGGGTCGCCAATGCCAATGCGGTGACCATCGCCGACTTCCAGTTGGCGTGAATGCTGCGATGACGGCCTGCCAGGGACGGCAGGTTTAATACTCTTTACTAAAAAAGCCCCAGTCGAGTGTCGACTGGGGCTTTTTGTGTGCGCGGCTTTATTTAGACAAGAATCTCATGCCTTCTTCCAGCCCGCTCAAGGTCAGCGGATACATCTGATCTTCCAATAGCTCACGCATGATATTGGTCGAAGCGGTGTAGCCCCAAGTGTCCTTGGGGTAGGGGTTGATCCAGATAAGTTTTTTATACTTCTCCATAAAGCGCTTGATCCAGACGTAACCCGGCTCCTCGTTCCAGTGCTCGACGCTACCGCCGGCCTGGGTGATCTCGTAGGGCGCCATGGCCGCATCGCCGACAAACACTACTTTGTAATCCGCGCCGTACTTGTGCAGCAAATCCTGCGTGGAGAAGCGTTCGGAGGTGCGGCGCAGGTTGTTCTTCCACACCGATTCGTACACGCAGTTATGGAAGTAAAAGTACTCCATGTGCTTGAACTCGGTTTTGCAGGCACTGAACAGCTCTTCGCAGACTTTAACGTGTGCGTCCATCGAGCCGCCGATGTCGAACAGAATCAGCAGTTTCACCGCATTGCGCCGTTCCGGGCGCATCTGGATATTTAGCAGGCCGCCGTCTTTGGCGGTGTGGTCGATGGTGCCGCTGAGATCAAGCTCGTCCTCGGCCCCCTGGCGAGCGAACTTGCGCAGGCGACGCAGGGCTAACTTGATATTGCGCGTGCCCAGTTCGACCTGATCATCGAGGTTTTTGTACTCGCGCTGATCCCAGACCTTCACCGCTTTGCCTTGGCGCTTGCCCGCATCACCGACGCGGATGCCTTCCGGGTTGAAGCCGCCGGAACCGAACGGGCTGGTGCCACCAGTGCCGATCCACTTGTTGCCGCCTTCGTGGCGTTCCTTCTGCTCTTCGAGGCGCTTCTTGAACTCCTCGATCAGCTTGTCCAGGCCGCCGAGGGACTCGATCTTGGCGCGCTCCTCATCGGTCAGCGAGCGTTCGAATTCCTTGCGCAGCCACTCATCGGGGATCAGTGCCTCGATGTGCTGATTAAGGTTTTCCAGACCCTTGAAGTAGGCCCCGAACGCGCGGTCGAACTTGTCGAAATGACGCTCGTCCTTGACCAGAATGGTGCGCGCGAGGAAGTAGAACTCGTCCATATCGGCGAACACCACGTTGTGTTTCAACGCGTTGATCAGGTCTAGCAGCTCACGCACCGACACCGGCACCTTGGCGGCGCGCATTTCATTGAATAGGTTGAGCAGCATGGCTGCATCCTCGTGAATTCATTGGTTCCAGGGCTGAGCCTGTTGTGGTCAGGTCCCTTTGTCACTCGGTGCAAGGGCTTGCGAGCTAGAGCCAGGCAAGGCGGAATCAGGTGAGGAAGCGGAGTTTACGTCTGTAAGCATTACTCGCTTCGCTCGCCCCTTCGGGGCCGCCCTTTGGGCGTTCAGTGGCAAGCCACTGTCCGAACCTGATTCCAACGCAGCATGGCCGACGCGCAGCAGCCCGAATGGGTTAACGCGAAGCGCGGCGGCTCATAAACGCCAGGCGCTCCAGCAACTGCACATCCTGCTCGTTCTTCACCAGCGCACCGGCCAGTGGCGGGATGGCCTTGGTCGGATCGCGCTCACGCAGCACGGCTTCGCCGATATTGTCGGCCATCAGTAGCTTGAGCCAGTCAACCAGTTCGCTGGTGGACGGCTTCTTCTTCAAGCCCGGCACCTTGCGCACGTCGAAGAACACGTCCAGCGCTTCGGCGACCAGATCCTTCTTGATGTTGGGGTAGTGCACGTCGACGATCTTCTGCAGGGTCGCGCGATCTGGGAAGGCGATGTAGTGGAAGAAGCAGCGGCGCAGGAAGGCATCCGGCAGTTCTTTTTCGTTGTTCGAGGTGATGATGATGATCGGGCGCTTGGTGGCCTTGATCGTCTCGTCAGTCTCGTAAACGTAGAACTCCATCTTGTCGAGTTCTTGCAGCAGGTCGTTGGGGAACTCGATGTCAGCCTTGTCGATTTCGTCGATCAGCAGGATTACCCGATCCTCCGACTCGAACGCTTCCCAGAGCTTGCCCTTTTTGATGTAGTTGCGCACGTCGTGGACTTTGTCGCTGTCCAGCTGCGAGTCGCGTAGGCGGCTGACCGCGTCGTACTCGTACAGGCCCTGGTGAGCCTTGGTGGTGGATTTGATGTGCCAAGTGATCAAGCGCGCGCCGAAGGATTCGGCCAGTTGTTCGGCCAGCATGGTTTTACCGGTGCCTGGCTCACCCTTGACCAGCAGCGGACGCTCCAGGGTAATGGCGGCATTGACCGCAAGCTTGAGGTCGTCGGTGGCGACGTAAGACTGGGTGCCTTCGAACTTCATCGGTAAATCCTCGAACGGTAACGCGCAAGGCCGTGCCTGCGGGTTCAGTATGTTAAAAGCCGACTATAACGCGCGGCCCTGGCGACTGTGAACGTAGACGGGCCATTCAGTCACTGAATGGCGGGTCACGCCGCGTTTGTTGCTGCGCTGGACGGGTGCGAGCCAGCGTTTTAGTCTGGGTGACTTTCGGCAACCTGCATAACAAGGACTTCGTCATGAGCCGCATCTTCGCTGACAACGCGCAAGCTATCGGTAACACCCCGTTGGTTCGAATCAATCGCCTGGGCCCGGCAGGAGTGACCATTCTGGCCAAGATCGAGGGGCGTAACCCGGCTTACTCGGTGAAGTGCCGCATCGGCGCGAGCATGGTCTGGGATGCGGAAGAGCGCGGCGTGCTCAAGCCTGGCATGACCATTGTTGAGCCGACCTCCGGCAACACGGGTATTGGCCTGGCTTTTGTCGCTGCGGCACGCGGCTACAAACTGCTGCTGACCATGCCGGCCTCCATGAGCCTGGAGCGGCGCAAGGTGCTCAAGGCCCTGGGCGCTGAGCTGGTGCTGACCGAGCCGGCAAAAGGCATGAAGGGCGCCATCGACAAGGCAGCAGAAATCGCTGCCTCCGACAGCAACACCTACTTTATGCCGCAGCAATTCAATAACCCGGCCAACCCGGCGATTCACGAAAAAACCACCGGCCCGGAAATCTGGAATGACACCGACGGTGCGATTGATGTGTTGGTTTCAGGCGTCGGCACCGGCGGCACCATCACTGGTATTTCGCGCTATATCAAGCAGACCCAGGGCAAGCCGATTCTCTCGGTGGCAGTTGAGCCAATCAGCTCGCCGGTGATCAGCCAGACCCTAGCCGGTGAAGAGGTCAAACCCAGCCCGCACAAGATTCAGGGTATTGGCGCCGGCTTTGTCCCAAGCAACCTTGACCTGAGCATGGTCGACCGGGTTGAACTGGTGTCTGACGACGATGCCAAGGCCGTGGCGCTGCGTTTGATGCGTGAGGAGGGGATTCTCTGCGGTATTTCCTGCGGTGCAGCCATGGCAGCCGCCCTGCGCCTGGCAAACGAGCCGCAGATGCAAGGCAAAACCATCGTGGTGATCCTGCCGGACTCCGGTGAACGCTACCTGTCGAGCATGCTGTTTAGCGACATGTTCACCGAGCAAGAGTTGCAGCAGTAAAGGCTGCTGCCACAAAAACCGCCCAATACGGGCGGTTTTTTATGGGCGGTTACTCCGTGATTTATCAGCCTGCACTGCAGAAGTGTCGCCAGTATTAAATAGCCGCTTCGGTTTAAGGACGGCTACGAAGAATTCAGGCGATTACGTGATGGGTATCGCTAAGCTCAACCCATCCTACGAGCTGGCTATCGTCGAGCGCCTAAGCCAGTAGATCGGAACGAGCACTTCGGCCAGAGCGGCATCAACGTGGAATACACCACACCTGACGAATTCGCCCGCATCATCCGCATGCAACGCTGGGCTGGTTTTTTGCAGGGGCTCGACGGGTACATCAGTCAGGCTTGGGCCCAAGCCTTCGGATCCCTGAGAGGCGTCCAATTGCAAATTGCCTTCCCGGCGCTATGTGCCTACGATTCGACGGTTTGAAATGCCATGCCGACTGCCTCTGGAACTTAGAGAGAGTCGAGGGGGCCGTTGCCACCCAGTGCCAGGCTCCCGTTGCCACTTCTCAACTGCGCGAACCATGATCACTACAGTTATCCTCGGCATGCTCTGCCTGTACCTGCTTTGCTTTTCCGTGATGTTCCTGCTGATCAGCACCCGGCTGAATAGCAAGAAAATGGGCATGGAAGTCTTCGCGTTGGGCAACCTGCTGCTTGGCTTTGCCTATATCCTGCAGTTGTTCGGCGGCCCACCGAATGAGGGGCTGGTGAGTGTCATCAACCACACGATGACGCTCTGTGCGCCTGTCGTCTATGTGCTGGGCGCCATGCGCTTTTTCGAGCATCCGACGCCTGTGTTGCGTCCATTGCTCACACTGGCTGCCGGTTACACGGTATTGCAGCTGTTGGTGCAATGGTTGCTGGGAATTGAAGCCCGCCACGCCATGCTGGCCGCAGCCTGCGCCTCGGTATTTCTGGCTATGACGGTGGCGCTGCTCTACGGCCGGCGAACCTTTGCCAGGGATCTACGCGTCGAGATGCTCGTGTTCGCTGTGCTGATCGGCGGCATCTGCATCCTCAACGCCATAAAGTTCTGGATGATCCTTATGGGCGGACTGGCTGCCCTCGATATGAACAGCGGCTTCCAGAAGGTCTTCTACCTCTATATGTCGTTCCTGGCGACGGTGTTGCCGCCGAGTGCCGTGTGGCTGGTGCTGCGCCGTCTTACCGATGAACTGCGTAACCTGGCTGCACATGACCCACTTACCCAACTGCTGAACCGGCGCGGGCTGATGGACGCCCTAGACGCACACTTTCGCTCGCATACAGCCGGTCCGGCGTATCTGCTTATCATGGATATTGACCACTTCAAGCGCATCAACGACACCCACGGCCACAAGGCGGGCGACCGTGTTCTGAGCCACATCGCCGGTACGCTCAAGGACAGTGCACGCCAGGGCGATCTGGTCTGCCGCTTGGGCGGCGAAGAATTCGTGGTCATCGCCCTGCACACCGACAACGCCGGCGCTCTGCAACTGGCCGAACGCATACGAGCGGCGATCGAGGGCAGTGAAGTGGCTATCGCCGGGCTGAGTAAACCGATTCGCTGTACGGCGACCCTTGGCGGCTCAGGTGTGTTAACCCGTGCGCAGGACTTGGATGTGTTCCTGCAGCAGGCGGATGCCGCCCTGTATCAGGGGAAGACGCTAGGGCGGAATCGGGTGGAGTGGGCGCGGGAGTAGGGTGCCCGGTTTGGGATTACGGGCTGTAATCGCTACGTCTGGCCGATCGCTGCCTATTGCCAATCGGCTATGTGCGGGTCATGTCTAACCAAATGAGCGCAGTGACTTTTTGATCAATTCGCAGTGGTCAGCCGGTTAGATAATTAGTCTCCGACGCCTTTTGAGCGCTGATGATTTATTTAGGCCACGTTGCAGTCTTGCAGGCACGCCTGAATCTCGGCAAACAACGGACGCTCGGCAGGTTGCGTGTGGCTGCAGCGCGCATGCAAGTGCCACAGGCGGGTTTGCTGAGCGGGTTGGTTGTCTTTGTTGCAGCGCACTAACAACTCCTCTAGCAAGCAGGCAAAGGCCCGGGCCTCAAGTTGTTGCAGGGCAATCCCGTTGTGGCTCTGTGGGTCAAAAAACGACGCTGCGCCGAAATCGCCCAGCAGCGTTTGCCCGGTTGGGTTGACCAGCAGGTTATGGGCATACAAATCGCCATGCAGGATGCCGCGTTGATGCAGGTGAACGATGGCCGCCGCTGTGTCGCGCAAAATACGTAAGGCTTCTGCCACGCTGAAACGACGCTGCTCGGCATAGCAGTCGCGCGTGCAGCTGGCGAGGGAGGGCGGGCCGGCCAGCGCTTTGAAGCTCGGTTGAATACGCGCCAATAGCAGGCCGGGCGGAGCGTCCGGTAGTGGCTCCAGTGGGCCGGCAACGCTGATCAGGTTGTTGTGCTCACCGGCTGCAATACAGGCAGCCATCTCACTGTGGGCAAGCCCGTCGCTGGTTACATCACCTTTGAACAGTTTGACCGCCATGGCCTGCGCCGGCTGGTTGGGCTGCTGCCAGGTCGCACTGTGGATGACTCCCGAGGCGCCCTGGCCGAGTATTTCACCCAGCTCAAGGGCGTCGCGGGCGACGGTTGGCAGTGGGTGCTGCCGGAGAATTTCAGCTTCGCTGGCGTCACTGAATGGATTGCCGGCAAAGGCCAGCCAGCACAAGGACGGTAGCTCCGTGAGCCACTCTGGCAGATGCTCTAGCTGGTTAGCCGCAATGCGCAGCAGCTGCAAGCGCTGCAGCTTGGCCAGGCTTTCGGGCAGTGCGCGGAGCTGGTTGCCCGCCAGCATTAGCTTTTGTAAGTGGGCACAGTCACCTAACTCAGCCGGTAGCTGTTGCAGTCGGTTGTCGGTCAGGATCAGCCAGCGCAACGCGGGCGGCAGTGCTGCAGCGGGCAGGTACTGAATGCGGTTGCTCTTGAAGCCGATCATTTCCAGCTGCGTGCAGCTGCCCAGCACCTCAGGTACTGAGGTGAACAGGTTGTCTGAACAAAACACAATACGCAGCTTGTGTAGGCGCGCTAGGTCAGCGGGGAGTGCGCTGAGGCGGTTGCCCGAGAGGTTGAGCACTTCGAGGCTGTCGGCCAGAGAGAAAATCTCCTCTGGGACGTCAGTCAGGTTGCAGCACAGGTCTAGCCGGGTAATGCCGGCCAGCTCTCCGCTGCGAAGTTGTTCAAGGCTGTGCATAAGCAGAGGGGCTCGCGCGCTGGGAGCAATGCCCAGCGGGGGTTGGCTGAGAACGGGCGTAGTCACAACAGCGGAGGGCTAGGTTGCAAGCCCTCCACTGTCGTGTGTATCCGTAGGCGTGTGTTAGTTGTCGTAACCCAGGTTGGGTGCCAACCAGCGCTCGCTGACGTTGAGGTCCTGCTTTTTGCGGGCGGTGTAGCTTTCCACCTGGTCTTTGTCGATCTTGCCGACGGCAAAGTACTGCGCCTGTGGATGGGCGAAGTACCAGCCTGAAACCGCTGCTGCCGGGAACATGGCGTAGTGCTCGGTGAGGAACACACCGCTGTTGCCGGCTTTGTTGAACTCGGCCGCGGGGTCGAGCAGTTCAAACAGGGCTTTTTTCTCGGTGTGATCCGGGCACGCTGGGTAGCCGGGGGCAGGGCGGATGCCCTTGTAGGCTTCCTTGATCAGATCCTCGTTGGACAGCTGCTCCTCCGGATCGTAACCCCAGTAATTGGTACGCACCTCTTTGTGCAGCCACTCGGCGCAGGCTTCCGCCAGGCGGTCGGCCAGGGCTTTGACCATGATCGAGTTGTAGTCGTCGCCGGCGTCCTGATAAGCCTTGGCGACTTCCTCGGCACCGATACCTGCGGTGGTGATAAAACCGCCGACGTAATCGGTGATGCCGCTGTCTTTCGGCGCAACAAAGTCGGCCAGGGAGAAGTTCGGCTTGCCATCCGGCTTGATCGTTTGCTGGCGCAAGTGGTGCAGGGTGGCCAGCTTCTCGCCGTTGTCGGCGTAGACATCCAGATCGTCGTCATTCACTTGATTAGCCGGCCAGAAACCAAATGTGGCGCGGGCGCGGATCAGCTTCTCGTCGATCAGCTTCTTGAGCATTTCCTGGGCGTCGGCATACAGCGCGGTGGCGGCTTCGCCCACCACTTCATCGGTGAGGATGCGCGGGAACTTGCCGGCCAGGTCCCAGGAGATAAAGAACGGCGTCCAGTCGATGTATTCGGCCAGAACATTCAGGTCGATATTGTCGAGTACCTTCACACCGGTAAAACTCGGCACGCTCGGCTGATATGTCGCCCAGTCGAACTTGGGTTTGTTCTCGACCGATTTGGCGTAGCTCAGGCGTTCAGTACGGGCGCTGCGGTTGGCGGTGCGCTCGCGTACTTCGATGTAGTCGAGGCGGGTGCGCTCGACAAAATCGGCTTTCAGTTCTTTCGACAGCAACTGCGTGGCCACACCTACGGCGCGCGAGGCGTCGGTGACGTAGATCACCGCATCGTTCTGGTACTTGGGCTCGATCTTCACCGCTGTGTGGGCTTTCGAGGTGGTCGCGCCGCCGATCATCAGCGGCAGGGTGAAGCCTTGGCGCTGCATTTCGCGGGCGACATGCACCATCTCATCCAGCGATGGGGTGATCAGGCCTGACAGGCCAATGATGTCGCACTTTTCGGCAATCGCCGTTTGCAGGATTTTCTCCGCCGGCACCATCACGCCGAGGTCGACGATGTCATAGCCGTTACAGCCGAGCACCACGCCGACGATGTTCTTGCCGATGTCGTGCACGTCGCCTTTCACCGTGGCCATGAGGATCTTGCCTTTGGCTTCCGGCTTGTCGCCTTTTTCTAGCTCGATAAAGGGGATCAGGTGACCGACCGCCTGCTTCATCACGCGGGCGGATTTCACCACCTGCGGCAGGAACATCTTGCCCGCGCCGAACAGGTCGCCGACCACGTTCATCCCGGCCATCAGTGGGCCTTCGATCACTTCGATGGGGCGCGCGCACTGTTGGCGGCATTCCTCGGTGTCTTCGATGATGTGGCTGGTGATGCCTTTGACCAGCGAGTGCTTGAGGCGGTCAACCACGCTCCAGGTCCGCCACTCTTCGGTTTCGACTTCCTTGACGCTGCCGTCGCCCTTGTAGTTGTCGGCAATCGCCAGCAGCGCTTCGGTGGCGCCGTCGTGGCGGTTCAGCACCACGTCTTCCACGGCATCGCGCAGCTCTTTTGGAATCTCGTCGTAGATTTCCAACTGGCCGGCGTTAACGATGCCCATGGTCAGGCCGTTCTGGATCGCGTAGTACAAGAACACCGAGTGAATCGCTTCACGCACCGGGTTGTTGCCACGGAAGGAGAACGACACGTTGGACACGCCGCCCGAGGTCAGTGCGTGCGGCAGGTGATCGCGGATGTAGGCGCAGGCTTCGATAAAGTCGACCGCGTAGTTGTTGTGCTCTTCGATGCCGGTGGCAACGGCGAAGATATTCGGGTCGAAGATGATGTCTTCCGGCGGGAAGCCCACTTCGTTGACCAGAATGTCGTAGCTGCGCTGGCAGATCTCGCGCTTGCGCGCGGCGGTATCGGCCTGACCGGCTTCGTCGAAGGCCATCACCACCACGGCCGCGCCATAGCGCTTGCACAGCTTGGCGTGGTGCTTGAACTGCTCGACGCCTTCTTTCATCGAAATCGAGTTAACGATGCCCTTGCCCTGGATGCACTTAAGGCCGGCTTCGATTACTTCCCACTTGGAGGAGTCGATCATGATCGGCACGCGGGAAATATCCGGCTCGCCGGCAATCAGATTCAAGAAGGTGACCATGGCCTTCTGTGAATCGAGCATGCCCTCGTCCATGTTGATGTCGATCACCTGCGCGCCGGCTTCCACCTGCTGCAGGGCCACTTCGAGGGCTTCGGTGTAGTTGTCCTCGCGGATCAGCCGGGCGAACTTGGCCGAACCGGTGATGTTGGTGCGCTCGCCGACGTTGATAAACAGCGAGTTACGGTCGATGGTGAACGGCTCAAGCCCCGACAGGCGGCAGGCCTTGGGAATATCCGGAATGGCGCGCGGCGGGTATTTGCTCACCGCTTCAGCAATCGCCTGGATATGCGCAGGCGTGGTGCCGCAGCAGCCGCCGACGATATTCAAAAAGCCCGATGCGGCAAATTCTTCAACCACCACCGCCATTTCCGCCGGCGTCTCGTCGTACTCACCAAAAGCGTTCGGCAGGCCGGCGTTTGGGTGGGCGGAGACGTGGGTGCCGGCTTTGGCTGACAACTCTTCCAGGTACGGGCGCAGCTCTTTGGCACCCAGGGCGCAGTTAAGGCCCACGGAGATTGGTTTAGCGTGGTTGATCGAGTTCCAGAACGCTTCAGTGGTCTGCCCTGACAGAGTGCGGCCAGAGGCGTCGGTGATGGTGCCGGAAATCATGATCGGCAGCTCGACGCCGTCATCCTCGAACACCTGTTGCACTGCGAAGATCGCCGCCTTGGCGTTGAGGGTGTCGAAGATGGTTTCGATCAGGATCATGTCCGCGCCGCCTTCGATCAGGCCGCGGGTGGCTTCGGTGTAGTTCGCCACCAGCTCATCGAAGGTGACGTTGCGATAGCCGGGGTTGTTCACGTCGGGGGAGAGTGAGCAGGTGCGACTTGTAGGACCGAGCACGCCGGCCACAAAGCGCGGTTTGTCCGGGGTTTCCAGGGTTTTCGCATCTGCCACGCGGCGTGCCACGCGAGCCCCTTCGACGTTTAACTCATACACCAGGCTCTCCATGCCGTAGTCGGCTTGGGATACCTGGGTAGCGTTGAAAGTATTGGTTTCGAGGATGTCGGCGCCGGCATCGAGGTAGGCCTTCTCGATGGCGCTAATTGCATCCGGGCGGCTGAGAATCAGCAGGTCGTTGTTGCCCTTAACGTCTTGCGGCCAGTCGGCGAAGCGAGCGCCACGGTAGTCTTCTTCCTCCAGCTTGTAGCTCTGGATCATGGTACCCATGCCGCCGTCGAGAATCAGGATACGTTCCTTCAGGGCTTGCTGAAGGGCGTTGAGGCGGGCGCTGCGATCGGACAGAGACATGGGGAGAACTACCTGAGACGCGTGAAAAAAAGATGCGCGATCATAGCAAAGCTGCACGCTTTTGCAGTGCCTTGTGCTTTTCCATGAATTTCATTCATGTTCATGAGTTGGCTTTGCTTCGCTGCGGGCAGCTAGAATCGGCGCTCAGACCATTTCAGAGACACTTCCATGCTCGGTCGCTTACTGCTTAGCACGTGTTTAATGTTCATCGGCGCATTACACGCGGCCGAGCCCATCTCCTACAGTCGTGACATTCAGCCGATTTTTACCCAGAACTGTGTGGCCTGCCATGCCTGTTACGACGCGGCCTGTCAGCTCAATTTGGGCAGCGCTGAAGGCGTGCAGCGGGGGGCGAGCAAAGCAACGGTTTACGCAGGTACACGCACCGAGGCCCAGCCCACCACCCGGTTGTTTGTCGATGCCCACGGTGCGGCGGCTTGGCAGCGCAAAGGTTTCACCTCTGTGCTGGATCAGCAGGGTAGCCAGGCTGCCTTGCTCGCACGGATGTTGGAGTTAGGCCACCAGCAGCCTTTTGCGGCTAATAACAAGCTGCCGGCCGAGCTGGAGATCAGCATCAAACGGGTCAACCAATGCCCACTGCCGCAGGAGTTCGACGCGTTTGCCCGCGACAACCCGCAAGCGGGCATGCCGTTCGCGGTGACCGGTTTGACTGAGGCCGACTATCAAACGCTGCAGGCTTGGATCGAGCAGGGCGCGCCGGTTGATCAACAAGCGCTGCAGGCCAGTGCGGCCGAAGCGCAGCAGATCGCCACCTGGGAAGCCTTCTTGAACGCCCCTGGCGCCCGTGAGGGGTTGGTTTCCCGTTGGCTGTATGAGCATCTTTTTCTTGCCCATATGCATTTTGCTGGCGGTGAGCCGGGGCATTTCTTTCAGATGGTGCGTTCGCGCACGCCCAGCGGGCAGCCAGTGGACATTATCGCCACGCGCTTGCCCAATGCCGATCCAGGCAGTGAGTTCTACTACCGCCTGACGCCGGTGCAGGGCGTTATTGTGCACAAGACCCACATCACCTATGCGCTGAGTGCGGCCAAGCTGGCGCGGATCAAAGAGCTGTTCTTCGCCAGCGAATGGCAGGCCGACGCCGTTCCGGGCTATGGCGCTCAGCGCCGCGCCAATCCGTTTGAAACCTTTGCCGCGATTCCGCCGCAGGCGCGATACCAGTTCATGCTGGATAACGCCGAATACTTTGTGCGCACCTTTATCCGCGGCCCGGTGTGCCGCGGGCAGATTGCCACGGATGTGATTCGCGATAATTTTTGGACGGTGTTCCAGGACCCGCAGCACGATTTGTACATCACTGACCCGGTGTATCGCGAGCAGGCCAAAGACTTGCTGGCCATACCTGGGCAACTCGACAGCATCACTGACTTGCTGGGTATATGGCGCAGCTACCGCAATAAACGTAATGAGTACGAAGCGTTGCGCATGCAGCGTTATGCCGACGCGCCAGCGCCGAGCTGGTCGCACATCTGGGCCGGTAACGATAACGCGCTGTTATCGGTCTTTCGCCAGCATGACAGCGCCTCGGTGCGCAAAGGCCTGATTGGCGAGGTGCCGCAGACGATCTGGTGGCTGGACTTCCCCTTGCTGGAACGCACCTACTACCAACTGGTGGTGAACTTCGATGTGTTCGGCAATCTCTCTCATCAGGCGCAAACGCGGCTGTATTTCGACTTGATCCGCAATGGTGCGGAGGTCAACTTCCTGCGTTTGATGCCTGCGCAGTCGCGTCAGGCTTATTTAAGCGATTGGTACCAGAGCAGCGGCAAGCTGAAAATCTGGCTCGATTATCAGGCGATCGACACTAAAACCCCGAGTGCCTTGCGCTTGGCGGGCAGCGATGCCAAACATAGTTTTGCCGAGACCCTGCTGGCTCGTTACGGCAGCCTCAATGCGCGCCCGGATCCGATCAATCGCTGCAGCGGTGCGCATTGCCATCGCCCAGGCATAGCCCCCGAATTGCAGCGCGCGGAACAATCCTTGAGTCGCTTAACGGCTAAACCAGCGGGGGCGCTGAAAGTGATCGAGCAACTGCCGGAGGCCACTCTGCTGCGGGTGGAAATGCCCAGCGGCCAGCGTGAGGTCTACAGCCTGCTGCGTAACCGCGCGCACACCAATGTGGCGTTTATGTTGGGCGAGGAACTGCGCTACCAGCCCGCGCTGGATACCTTGACGGTTTATCCCGGGGTGCTCAGCAGCTACCCGAACTTTATCTTCAATGTTCAGGCTGAACAGGTGGCGGAGTTTGTCAGTGCGATGGAGCAGGCGCGTGATACGCCGGCATTCGAACAGGTGGTGGAGCGCTGGGGGATTCGCCGTACTCATCCTGAGTTCTGGCGCTATTTCCACGATATGTCAGCGTATATCCAGCAAACCGAGCCTATTGAAGCCGGGGTGCTGGACATGAATCGCTACGAGAATTTGTAACCGGGAGGGCGGCGCATGGCTGGGCCATGCGCCGTTTCAGGATTAGCGGTTGAAGCGCTCGACCAAGGCGTACTGACCCTGAGCGGTGGCGGTTAGCGCCTCGCTGAGCAGCGCCGTGTCATGCGCCTCACCGGCTGTTTGGTCGGCCAACTGAGCGATGGTGGTGATGCTGCGGTTGACCTCATCAGCTACCGCGCTCTGTTCCTCAGCCGCGGCGGCAATCTGATCCGCCATGCTGGCAATATTGGCAACGGCTTCACTGATACCCGCCAGTGCATCGTCGGCTTGCTGTACGCGCACAACACCTTCTTCGGCCTGTTTACGGCCGATTTCCATGGTCATGACGGCTTCTTCAGCGGTGCGCTGCAGCTTGGCGATCAGTTGGTGGATCTGCCCGGTGGATTCGGCCGTGCGCTGCGCAAGTGAGCGCACTTCATCAGCCACCACGGCAAAACCCCTGCCCATTTCGCCCGCACGCGCGGCCTCGATGGCAGCGTTGAGCGCGAGCAGGTTGGTCTGGTCGGCGATGCCTTTGATGACATCGACTACACCGCCGATTTCATTGCTGTCTTGGGCCAGGCGGGTGACTGTTTCGCCGGTCTCACCAACTGATTGCGACAGGCGCTGAATCGCGTGGCGGGTTTCACTGGCAATAGTGCGCCCAGCGCTGGTCAGGCGATTTGCATCCTGAGTGGCGATGGCTGTGCGCGCCACGTTGCTCGCCACTTCCAGGGTGGTGGCAGCCATTTCATTGATCGCAGTGGCCACCTGATCGGTTTCATTACGTTGGCGCTCAAGCCCGGCGGAGCTGTTATGCGCCAGGGTATCGGCCTGCTTAGCCTGCAGGGTGAGCTGTTCGGCGGTGTCCTGCAGACGGGTCAGACAGGTTTTCAGGCGTGCTTCCTGGCTGAGCGTCGCCATTTCCAGGCGACCCTGAGCACCACGGCTGTCGGTGTACATCTGCGCGATCAACGGGTCAGACGTGGTCTGGTCAGCCAGCCGTAGCAAGCGCTTGAGGCCACGTTGTTGCCAGCTCAGGCCGGCCAAGCCCAGCGGTATCGACAGCGCCGCCGCCAGAGCAAAGCCCCAGCTGGAGTCGAGCCAGGCACCAATAAGAAAGCCAATCTGACTGATCAGGATAAACGGCAGCCAAGCCTGCAGAGTCGGTAGCCATTTATCCCTACTCGGCACGGCGGACTTACCGCTATTGATGCGCTGATACAGCGCCTCTGCGCGACGCACCTGTTCGGCGGTTGGCTTGACCCGTACGGATTCGTAACCCACTACCTGGTTGTTTTCCGTCACGGGCGTGACGTAGGCATTAACCCAGTAATGATCGCCGTTCTTACAACGGTTCTTAACAATCCCCATCCACGGCCGGCCGCTTTTCAGGGTGTCCCACATGTGCTGGAACACCGCAGGCGGTACGTCGGGGTGACGTACCAGATTGTGCGGCGCACGAATCAACTCATCGCGGGTGAAACCACTGATCTCGACAAACGCGTCATTGCAGTAGTTGATCTGACCTTTGAGGTCAGTCGTCGAGATCAGTCGTTGCTGAGCAGGGAAGCTGCGTTCGCGCTGAGTGACCGGCTGGTTGTTACGCATGGCAATTATCCGTCGTTGTAATGCCTCTTCATCGGCCAATGGCGGGCGAAGTTGAGAGCGAAATCCGTGCCGGCGAGTTTAACCGCTTTTTGAATGGCGTCACATTTATGCCATGGTCGTGGTCGTCCTTGACCTTAGGTGTGTGTTGTCCGGCACACGTGGCACTCGGGCGGGTCTGTCAGCTGGCGATCAACTGCCGCAGCACGTAATGCAGGATGCCGCCGGCCTTGAAGTATTCCACTTCGTTGAGGGTGTCGATGCGGCACAGCACTTCAATGCTGTCGCGGCTGTTGTCCTCGCGCAAGATGTCCAGGGTTAAGGTCATGGACGGGTGGAGTTCAACACCATCCAGGCCGCAGATGTTGAGTGTCTCTTTGCCCGTGAGGTTGAGCGTTTTGCGGTTTTGCCCGGTTTCAAACTGCAGCGGCAAGACGCCCATGCCCACCAGATTAGAGCGGTGGATGCGCTCGAAGCTTTCGGCAATGACCGCTTTGATGCCGAGCAGGTTGGTGCCCTTGGCCGCCCAGTCGCGGCTTGAGCCGGTGCCGTACTCTTTGCCGGCAATGACCACCAGCGGGGTGCCGGCCTCCTGATAGCGCATGGCGGCATCGTAGATCGACAGCTGCTCACCACTTGGCACGTGCAAGGTGTTACCGCCTTCTGCGCCGCCGAGCATCTCGTTGCGGATGCGGATATTGGCGAAGGTGCCGCGCATCATCACGTGATGATTGCCGCGCCGCGAGCCGTAGGAGTTGAAGTCGACCGGCTCTACGCCCTGTTCGCGCAGGTAGCGACCGGCGGGGCTGTCGGCCTTGATATTGCCGGCGGGGGAGATGTGGTCAGTGGTCACCGAATCGCCGAGCAGGGCAAGAATGCGCGCTTGGTGAATGTCACCAATATGCGGTGGCGCCTCGGCGATATTCTCGAAGAACGGTGGATGCTGGATGTAGGTCGAGTCGTCCTGCCAGCTGTAGGTGGCAGTTTGCGGTATGTCGATGGCCTGCCACTCGGCATCCCCGGCGAACACCTCGGCGTATTCCTTGTGGAACATCGCGGTGTCGACCTTGAGGATCGCCTCGGCGATTTCCGCCTGGCTCGGCCAGATGTCTTTGAGGTAAACCGGCTGGCCATCTTTGCCCAGACCCAAGGGTTCAGAGGTTATGTCCATCCGCACCGTGCCGGCCAAAGCATAGGCCACTACCAAGGGCGGTGAGGCCAACCAATTGGTTTTCACCAGCGGATGCACGCGGCCCTCGAAGTTACGGTTACCTGACAGCACCGAGGCGACGCTCAAGTCCGATTGCTGGATGGCTTGTTCGATAGGCTCAAGCAGCGGCCCGGAATTACCAATACAGGTGGTGCAACCGTAGCCCACCAGGTCGAAGCCCAGCTCGTCGAGGTAGTGGGTCAGGCCGGCGGCGTTGAAGTATTCGGTGACCACCTTGGAGCCCGGAGCCAGCGAGCTTTTCACCCACGGCTTGCGCTGCAGGCCTTTCTCCACGGCTTTTTTCGCCAGCAGGCCGGCGGCCATCATCACGCTGGGGTTGGAGGTGTTGGTGCAGGAGGTAATTGCCGCGATGACCACGGCACCGTTTTTCAGGCGATGCGTCTGTCCCTCATGTTCATAGTCCGCCTCGCCAACCTGGGTGGCGCTGCCGATCGCCGCGCCACCACCGCCTTCGTCGAGAAGGCGTGATTCCGCGCCGGGATTGGGCTTGAGTTGCAGCCCAAGAAAGTCATCGAAGGCTTGTTTGACCTGGGGCAGGGCAACCCGGTCCTGTGGGCGCTTGGGCCCGGCCAGGCAGGCCTCGACGCTGCCCATATCCAGCTCCAGGCTATCGGTAAACAACGGCTCAACGCCTGGCTCGCGCCACAGACCTTGGGCTTTGCAGTAGGCCTCGACCAGTTTGACGGTCTTCGGCGACCGGCCGGATAAGCGCAAATAGCCGAGGGTGATCTCGTCGACCGGGAAGAAGCCACAGGTGGCGCCGTATTCCGGGGCCATGTTGGCGATAGTGGCGCGATCCGCCAGCGGCAGATCGGCCAGGCCGTCGCCATAGAACTCAACAAACTTACCGACTACGCCTTTGCTGCGCAGCATTTGCGTGACGGTCAGCACCAGGTCGGTGGCGGTGATGCCTTCCTTGAGTTTGCCGCTGAGCTTGAAGCCGATGACCTCGGGAATCAGCATCGACACGGGCTGGCCGAGCATCGCCGCTTCCGCCTCGATGCCGCCGACGCCCCAGCCGAGAATGCCGAGGCCGTTGATCATGGTGGTGTGTGAGTCGGTACCAACCAAGGTGTCGGGGAAGGCGAAGGTCTGGCCGTCTTCTTCTTTGGTCCAGACGGTGCGGCCGAGGTACTCCAAGTTGACTTGGTGGCAGATGCCGGTGCCCGGCGGCACCACGCTGAAGTTATCGAAGGCATGCTGGCCCCAGCGCAGGAAGGCATAGCGCTCACCGTTGCGCTGCATCTCGATGGCGACGTTCTGTTCGAACGCGTTATGGGTGGCGAATTGGTCGACCATTACCGAGTGGTCGATGACCAAATCGACGGGCGATAGCGGGTTGATCTTCTGCGGGTCGCCGCCAGCCTTGGCCATGGCGTCACGCATGGCCGCGAGGTCGACCACGGCGGGCACGCCGGTGAAGTCCTGCATCAATACGCGGGCGGGGCGGTACTGGATTTCGCGCTCGGAGCTGCGGCTCTTTAGCCAATCGGCCATGGCCTGCAGGTCGTTGCCGGTGACGGTTTTACCGTCTTCCCAGCGCAACAGGTTCTCTAACAGAACCTTCAATGACATCGGTAACGGGTCGATGTTGCCAAGGGATTTGGCGGCTTCAGGGAGGCTGAAGTACTGGTAGCTCTGGCCTTCTACGTCGAGGCTGCGTTGACTATTCAGGCTATCTAAGGAAGGCATTGCGCGTCTCCTGTGGCTTGTCACGGTGCAAGCCGGTTGGTGGCTGCAGACTGTTCACCCTAGCTCTGCTTGTTCTGGCTCGCCATTTAGGGGGTTGGCTGCTTGGCATCTAAGTGTTTCTGGGTGGGCGCAGCGACTATGGCTGTTCACACTGGACAGGTCGCGGGGGCTAAGGGTTCCCGAGTCGGCTATGATGCGCGCCTTGAGGAGAACCCCGATGAATACCCCCGCAATTAATACCCTGCTACTGCACTGCCGTCCCGGTTTCGAGAACGAGGTGTGTGCCGAGATCGCCGAGCATGCCGCGCGCCTGGATGTGGCCGGCTATGCCAAGGCCAAGCCGAGTACCGCTTGCGCTGAATTTATCTGCACCGAAGAGGATGGCGCCGAGCGTTTAATGCGTGGGGTTCGCTTCAATCAGCTGATTTTTCCGCGGCAATGGGCGCGAGGTGTGTTTATCGATCTGCCTGAGCTGGATCGTATCAGCGTGCTACTCAGCCACCTGAGCGGTTTCCCGGTGTTTGGCAGCCTGTGGCTGGAAGTGCTGGACACCAACGATGGCAAGGAACTATCGAATTTCTGCAAAAAATTCGAGGCGCCGCTGCGCAACGCCCTGACCAAGGCCGGCAAGCTGGTTGAGGATGCACACAAACCGCGCCTGCTGTTGACCTTCAAGAGCGGCCGCGAGGTGTTTGTCGGCATGGCCGAGACGAATAATTCGGCGTTGTGGCCCATGGGCATTCCACGCTTGAAGTTCCCCCGTGAGGCACCGAGTCGCTCGACCTTGAAGCTTGAGGAGGCCTGGCACACCTTTATCCCCCGCGAGCAGTGGGATGAGCGCCTGTCGGGCGACATGACCGGGGTTGATTTGGGGGCTGCACCAGGTGGCTGGACCTATCAACTGGTCAAACGCGGCATGCTGGTCACCGCCATCGACAACGGCCCAATGGCCGAAAGCCTGATGGATACCGGGTTGGTGCAGCACCTGATGGTTGATGGCTTCACCTGGAAACCCAAGCAGCCGGTGGACTGGATGGTCTGCGACATTGTCGAGAAGCCCGCGCGCAGCGCCGCCTTGCTGGAAGCCTGGATTGGTGAAGGCCACTGCCGTGAAGCGGTGGTCAACCTCAAGTTACCGATGAAGCAGCGTTACGCCGAAGTACGCCGCTTGTTGCAACGTCTGGAAGAGGGCTTTGCCGAGCGTAAGCTCAAGGTCTCGATTGCCTGCAAGCAGCTCTACCACGACCGCGAAGAGGTCACCTGCCACCTGCGTCGCCTGAGTAAATAAACCCGCTGTACTGTTTTTAACCCGCTATTTGCTGACCTTTGGCGTAACGTTGCGCCAAAATAGCGGCCTGCAACTGGAGCCCATTGATGTCTTTGCAATCCACCGCCATTCCTGATGACACCCTCGACGCCACCGGGCTTAACTGCCCGGAGCCGGTGATGATGCTGCACAACAAAGTTCGCAGCCTACAGGCCGGCGGTCTGCTCAAGGTGATCGCCACCGACCCCTCGACCCGTCGCGACATCCCCAAGTTTTGCGTGTTCTTGGGCCATGAGCTGGTCGAGCAAGCCGAAGAGGGCGCGACCTATCTGTACCTGATTCGCAAGAAACTCGACTGATGGATTGGTATTTCGCGTATGGCTCGAACATGAACCCGCTGCGCATGCAGGCGCGCGGGCTCACAGTGTTGGAGGCCCTGCCAGGCCGTCTGCCGGGTTACGGCTTGTGTTTTAACAAGCGCGCGATGGACCGTGCTCCAGGGCGGGCGTACGCCAATATTCGCCACGCGCGTGCAGGGCAGGTCGAAGTCGAAGGGGTGCTTTATCGCCTGCGGGACGCCGGCGAGATCGCCAAGCTGGATCACTTTGAAGGCACCCCGGTCTATTACAGCCGTGAGTGTTTGCCGGTTATCACCGCACATGGCGTGCAGCCGGCGTGGGTGTATATCGCCAACCCGGCCTTTCGCGAAGAGGGTTTGCTGCCCAGTGAGGACTATCTGGCGCATCTGCTCGCCGGCCGCGAGCTGTTGTCTGAGGCTTACTGGTCGGCGCTGGCGGCGTTGCCATTCCATCCCGACTGACCAGGCGCCAGCCCACAGCTGTTGAGCAGATTTTGCCAGCTGCGCACATGCCGCGCTGTCGCCAGCCGGAAATCCGCCCACAACGAGTGCTCATCTGCGCTCAGGCGCTGCAGATAGCCGCGCGTGGCGGGCGGTACCTGCGCCACCTCGCTGAGTTGGCGCAGGCTCTGACTCCAGGCTTGCCCGCGTTGGTCCACCAGCGCCAGGTAGGGCTGCAGACTGCCGGCGTAATACTTGATGAAGATGTTCTGCACAATCCGCCCGCGCGCTGTGGCCTTGCCCGTGGGGCAGATGGGCCTTTGCTGATGGCGACTTTCCAGCATCTGGCTGGCTTGATTGAGGCTGTGGCTCAGGCTGGCCAGGCTGGTGATCAGCTGACCGCCCTGATCACTGGCGTGCAGGGCAAAAAATACCGGATCCAGTTGCGCGGCGCTCGGCGGTAATACGGCGGGCAATGCGCTGCCAATAGTGGCCAGCTGCGTCAGGGCATCAAGCGCCGCAGCGTCTTCAGTGGCATTTGTCGGCAGCGCTTGGTTGGAGAAGCGCAGGTAGCGTTCAACCTCCTGGCTGGCGTTTAGGGCGTTCCAGAATACCCCCGCCAGTTGTGCGCGTTTGTCCTGAGCAAGCTGTTCCAAGGTGCCGCGCAGCTCCTGTTGTTCTTGATCGCGCAAGTAGTCAATGCAGCTGTCGATGGCCCGCAGCAGGTCGCCTTCATAGGCCAGCCGGCTGCTTGGCGTCAGTTGCTTACCCAGGCTGTTATTGCGCAGGCTGATCTGCTGTTGCAGCACCGGGCAGTAACGCGCCTCGACCAGCAGTTCGAGCAGGCTGATACGCAGTTCGGGGATGTCTATAAGGCGCTCGCGGCGCGCTGGGAGTCGATAATCCACCGGCGTGGCGGCTTCGATATTGAGCGGCGGAGCAACATCCAGTGCGTTGCTCAAACGTTTCAGGTAATCGGCCTGCAGCGCCAAACCATCATCAGTTGGCGTGCAGGCGCACAGGCACAGTGCAGTGATCAGAAACAGCAGGCGGGCTTTCATCAGGCCATCTTAGCGGCTCGAATGCGTTTGCGCGCGCTGCCGGCCAGGCGCAAAGCGAGCATGCCGCCGGCACAGGTGAGGCCGACGATTAGACCTTGCCAGAGCCCGCTCGGCCCGGTGGGTTGGCCAAACCAGTCAGTAAGCCCGAGCACATAGCCCACCGGCAAGCCGATACCCCAATAGGCGAACAGGGTCAGGATCATCGTTACTCGGGTGTCCTGATAACCGCGCAACGCACCGGCGGCGGTCACCTGAATAGCGTCGGAAAACTGGAACAACGCCGAATACACCAACAGGGTGGTCGCCACCGCGATCACGGTCGTGTCGGGGGTATAGATCTGCGCAATGTCTTCGCGCAGCAGCAGCATCAGGCTGGCCGACAGGCAGGCATAACCCAGTGCGGCGGCCATGCTCACGCCCGCAGCAAAGCGCGCTTCCCGTGGCTCACCCCGGCCCAGCGCCTGGCCTACGCGCACTGTGGCGGCCATGCCCAGGGAGTAGGGGATCATAAACACCATGGAGCTGAAGTTCAGGGCAATCTGGTGCCCGGCCACCACTGTTGCGCCCAGGCCGCCGATCAGCAGGGCGATCACGGCAAAGATGCTCGACTCGGCAAACACCGCAATACCAATCGGCAGGCCCACCGAGAGCAGGCGCTTGAGTACCTTCCACTGTGGCCATTCGAAATGGCTGAAAATTTTACTCGGCTGGTAGAACGGCGCCCATTTCACCCACCAGAGCATGCTCAGAAACATAAACGTCATTACCAGGCCCGTGGCCCAGCCGCAGCCGACGCCGCCCATGGCCGGCACACCGAGCTTGCCGTAAATGAAGATGTAATTGAGCGGGATATTCAGCGCCAGGCCACACAGACCAATGACCATGCTTGGCCGGGTATGCCCCAGACCGTCACTGAAGCAGCGCAGCACGTGGTACAGCGCCACCGCCGGGAAGCCGCAGCCCACTGCACGCAGGTAGCCCATCGCGGGCTCGATCAGCGCCGGTTCAACATCCATAAGGCGCAGGACAAATTCGGCGTTCCACAGTATCACCGCGGCGGCAACGCCCACACCCAACGCCAGCCAGAGTGCCTGACGCACCAGGGGGCCAATCTCGGTGTGCGCGCCGGAACCGAAGCGTTGCGCGACCTTCGGCGTGGTGGCCAGCAGAATGCCGGTCATCAACAGAAACACCGGTATCCAGATCGAATTGCCCAGCGCCACGGCGGCCAAATCCTGCGGGCTGACCCGTCCCGCCATCACGGTGTCGACGAAGCCCATGGCGGTATTGGCCAACTGGGCAATGATGATTGGCGTTGCCAGCTTCAGCAGGCTGCACAGTTCAGTGCGGGTGCGTTGCAGGCGGGTTTGGGCGAGCATGTCGAATATCCGGAAAATGGGGCAGAAAACCGCGCAGTCTACGCCTTGACGCCTCAGTCAGGAAAGCGTGATTTCACCTGCGCGGCAACCCTGTACAGCCTAGCCAAGTTGCCTCGGCGGGGTAGAATGCCCGACTGATTGATGGAGCCCTGCCATGCGAATAGTTGCCGACGAAAATATCCCCCTGCTGGATGAGTTCTTTGCCGGCTTCGGTGAGATACACCGGCTGCCTGGCCGCAGCATTGACGCCGCCGCTGTTGCCGAGGCCGACCTGCTGCTGGTGCGTTCGGTGACCCGGCTTGACCGTGCCTTGCTGCAAGGCACGGCGGTTAAATTTGTCGGTACGTGCACCATCGGCACCGACCATCTCGACCTCGATTACTTCCAGCAGGCCGGCATCACCTGGGCCAGTGCGCCCGGCTGTAACGCCCGTGGCGTGGTCGACTATGTGCTGGGCAGCCTGTTGCTGCTGGCTGAGCAGCAGGGCGTTGAGCTGGCGACGCGGACCTATGGCGTGATCGGTGCTGGCCAGGTCGGCAGCCGCTTGATCAAGGTGCTGCGCGCTCTGGGCTGGAATGTGTTGGTGTGCGATCCGCCACGCCAGGCGGCGGAAGTGGGAGATTACGTCAGCCTGCAGCAGGTGCTCGATGAATGTGATGTGATCAGCCTGCACACGCCACTTGAGCGCACGGGCGAGCATCCGACCCACCACCTGTTTGATAGCGCCCGTTTGGCCGCACTCAAATCCGGCAGCTGGCTGATCAATGCCAGCCGTGGTGCCGTGGTGGATAACCAGGCCTTGCGCACGTTGCTGGTACAGCGCGCTGATCTGCAGGTGGTGCTGGATGTTTGGGAGGGTGAACCGCAGGTGGATGTTGACCTGGCGGCGTTGTGCCAGATTGCCACTCCACATATCGGCGGCTATAGCCTGGACGGCAAGCTGCGCGGCACTGCGCAGATCTATCAGGCGCTGTGTCAGCACTTGGGCGTTGCAGCCAGTGTGGAACTGGCGCAGCTGATGCCCGCCGCCTGGCTAAAGAGTCTGACCATCGATGCCAGCGCTGATCCGGTCTGGACCTTAGCCAGCATTTGCCGCAGCGTGTATGACCCGCGCCGCGATGATGCGGATTTCCGGCGCAGCTTGCAGGGCGATGCAGGCGCTCGGCGCTTGGCTTTTGACCGGTTGCGCAAGCACTACCCGATGCGGCGGGAAATCGACGGGCTAGAGGTGTGCATACAAGGCAATGCCCCGGCGTTGAGCAGCCTGGTGCAGGCGTTGGGGGCGAAGCTAAATCAGCTGTAGTAAAGGGCAGCGAATGCTGCCCTGAGGGGTAGGTTACTTACGCTTGGCCGCTTGCTGCTGGGCTTTTTCCAGTGCGCTGCAGGCCTGCTGGATCATCTCTTCGGTGATCGGAACTTCCCGGCCCTGCTCGTCGATGACAGCGCCACCAACTGGCACTGGCGCGGTTTTTGGTGGTGTCTGTTGCGTGCTGTGCATGGGTTGTCTCCTCATCGATGAGCGCGATTTTATGAGTGTTAGATGACGGCGCTATGACACTTGCGACGGCATAAAGCTGGCGCAAGACACAGGGCTAAATAGCCATAGCAGGTACTGTGCCAGAATGCCGGCAGCAATTGAACATGAGGGAGTTATGGGGCTTTTCCATATTGGCTTGATCATCAATCCCCTGGCGGGGCTGGGCGGCCCAGCTGGGTTCAAGGGCAGTGACGGTATGGCGATGCAGGCCTTGGCCTTGGGGGTTGAGGCCAAGTCTGCGCAGCGTACGCAAACCGCCCTTGAGGTGTTGTTGCCGCTGCGCGAGCGCCTGGAGTTCGTCACATTCCCCGGGCCTATGGGGGCTGATTTGCTCACTGTGATGGGCTTTGCCCACCGTGTGGTCGGTGAACTGGCAGCCGAGACGAGCAGCGCTGCTGACACCCACCAGGCTGTGGCGCTGCTGCAGGACGCTGGCGTGGCGCTGATTCTGTTTGCCGGTGGCGATGGCACCGCGCGCGATATCTGCGCGGCCGTGCGTGAAGGCCAGCCGGTACTTGGGATCCCTGCCGGGGTGAAGATTCAATCTGGCGTTTATGCCATTAGCCCGCGCGCCGCTGGCGAACTGACTGCCCGTTTGGTCGAAGGCGGCCTGGTGCGCTTGAGCAGCGGTGAAGTGCGCGATATTGATGAAAGCGCTTTGCGTGAAGGTCGGGTGACCGCGCGCTGGTATGGCGAACTGACGGTGCCGCAGGAAGGCGGCTATGTGCAGCAGGTCAAGCAGGGCGGAGTGGAATCCGAAGAACTGGTGCTCGGCGACCTGGCAGATTGGCTGCAGGACAGCTGGGAAAGCGATGTGCGCTATGTGTTCGGCCCGGGCTCGACCCTGCACGGTCTAGCGCAGAACCTCGGTTTGACCACCACGCTACTTGGCGTGGATGTGATCGAGAACGGTCAGCTACTGGCCAGCGATGTAACCGAGGCGCAACTGTTTGAACTGGTTAATGGCCATCCAACACGTCTGTTGGTCACGGCCATTGGTGGGCAGGGCCATATCATCGGCCGGGGTAATCAGCAGATCAGCCCGCGGGTGTTACGTGCCATCGGCCTTGAGCACCTGCGGGTAGTCGCCACCAAGCGCAAGCTCGGCACGCTCGAAGGCCGGCCGTTGTTGGTGGACAGTGGCGACGTGCAATTGGATGCGGCTTTCCCCGATGTGGTGCGCGTATGGGCAGGCTATAAGGAAGAGCTGCTCTACCCGGTGGGGCTGTAACCGCTGCAGTAATCGGCTGAGGTGAACATGACCGATCAAGTGCCGCCACCGTCCATCCAGAACGGCGAACGAGTGGTGCTGTTTGATGGCGTGTGCAAGCTGTGCAATGGCTGGGTGAAGTTTTTAATTCGCCATGATCCGCAGCAACAGTTTCGTCTGGCGAGTGTGCAGTCCGCTGAAGGGCAGGCGCTGTTGCGCTGGTTTGCGCTGCCCACCGAGCGGTTTGGGAGCATGGTCTATGTCGAGTCTGGCGTGTTGTACCTGCGCACCGATGCATTGCTGCGCATCGTCGGCCAACTCCCCGGTTATTGGCGCTTGCTGGCCTGGTTACGGCTGATTCCGCGGGCGTTACGTAACGCCTGTTACGAGCGCATTGCCCGTAACCGGTATCGGTTATTCGGGCGCTATGACACCTGCCTGCTGCCCAGCGCTGAGCAAGCTCGACGTTTTCTGCATGACTGAGGGTCGCTGTTGCTTGATGCGGCTCTGACCCGGCCCCATCTTCTGTTATAAGCGTCTAATTCGCGGTGTGGCCACGTCCTCTGTGGGCTGGCTTAAACGCTATGCGTGTCCTTGTCTAATCGGCGTCAGCGCCCGCAGTGAGTGTCTATGCCCTCTATTCTGTCTTCCCGTCAGCGCACGGCCTTACGCATGGCTTGGCGCTTTATCGCGCCGTACCGTGGGCGCGTGCTCGGTGCCTTACTGGCGCTGATGTTCACGGCCGCGATCACCCTGTCTATGGGGCAGGGCATCAAACTGCTGGTGGATCAGGGGCTGGCAACCCAGTCGCCGGCCGCTTTGCAGCACTCCATCGGGCTGTTTTTTGTGCTGGTGTTGGCCTTGGCCATTGGCACGTTTACGCGCTTTTACCTGGTGTCGTGGATCGGTGAGCGCTTTGTCGCCGATATCCGTAAGCGCGTCTTCAATCACCTGATCGAGCTGCACCCAGGCTTTTATGAGAGCAACCGCAGCTCAGAGATTCAGTCGCGCTTAACCGCCGACACCACGCTGCTGCAATCGGTGATTGGCTCCTCACTGTCGATGGCGCTGCGTAACCTGATCATGCTGATTGGCGGCAGTGTCTTGCTGGTGGTGACCAACGCCAAACTCAGCGGCATCGTGCTGATGGCCTTGCCCCTGGTGGTGGCGCCGATTCTGATTTTTGGCCGCCGCGTGCGTGCGCTCTCGCGGCAGAGCCAGGACCGCGTCGCCGATGTCGGCAGCTATGTGGGCGAAGTGCTCGGGCAAATCAAAACCGTGCAGGCCTACAACCACCAAGCGGAAGATAAGCGGCGCTTTGGCCTGTCCGCCGAGGCCGCCTTCGACACAGCCCGTAAACGCATTGCCCAGCGTGCCTGGCTGATTACTGTGGTCATCGTGCTGGTATTGGGCGCGGTGGGGGTGATGCTCTGGGTCGGCGGCATGGACGTGATTGCCGGGCGGATTTCCGGCGGTGAGCTGGCCGCCTTCGTGTTTTACAGCCTGATTGTCGGCTCGGCCTTCGGCACCCTCAGTGAAGTGATCGGCGAGCTGCAAAGGGCCGCCGGTGCTGCCGAACGGATTGCCGAGTTGCTCCAGGCACGCAATGAAATCACCCCGCCTGCCGTTGATGGCGTGCAGCTGGCTCAGCCGGTGCAGGGCCGTATTGAGCTGCAAGGGCTGCGCTTTGCTTATCCCTCGCGCCCCGACAGCTTCGCCATTGACGGTATTGACCTGGACGTCGCACCGGGAGAAACCCTGGCCCTGGTTGGTCCGTCTGGGGCAGGCAAGTCCACGTTGTTTGATTTGCTGTTGCGGTTTTTCGATCCGCAAGAGGGGCGGATTCTGATTGATGGTCAGCCGATCAAGCAGCTGGATCCCGCCGACCTGCGCCGTAGCTTTGCCCTGGTGTCACAAAACCCAGCGCTGTTCTTCGGCAGCGTCGAGGACAATATCCGCTACGGCCGCACAGACGCGACGCTGGCTGAAGTGCAAGCCGCCGCCAAAGCCGCGCATGCCCACGGCTTTATCATGAAACTTCCGGACGGCTACCAAACCCACCTGGGTGATGCCGGATTGGGGCTTTCTGGTGGCCAGCGTCAGCGTTTGGCGATTGCCCGTGCGCTGCTGGTGGACGCGCCGATTCTGCTGCTGGATGAAGCCACCAGCGCACTGGATGCAGAAAGTGAATACCTGATCCAGCAAGCGCTGCCGCTGCTGATGCAGGGGCGCACCACGCTGGTGATCGCCCACCGTCTGGCCACGGTAAAAAGCGCCGACCGCATCGCGGTGATTGAGCACGGCAAGCTGGCGGCCATTGGCAGCCATAACGAGCTGGTAACCAGCAGCCCGCTGTATGCGCGCCTGGCGGAGCTGCAGTTCAACCATGAAGCTGAGGCTTAATACGCGCTCACTAGGCGGCACGATTTCATCCTGCCGCCTAGTTCGGTAGGCTGCAGAACTGGATTTACGCTGAGGACGCTACGATGGCCAGGATGACAAAACGCTGCAGCGCAGCGGCCACGCTAGGCATATCGCTCTTGCTGGGCGGCTGCAGCTTGCCAACCTTGGAAGGCCGGCCGGCATCCTTTGCCCTAGCGCCCGAGCAGGCGGCGCAGACGACCTTGGGCCGCGGCATCACACCGGTGTTGGAGCAGCGCGGTGATTTGAGTGGGTTTTATGCCTTGGCCGACCCGCAGGATGCGTTCGCAGCCCGTGCACTGCTCAGCCACACCGCCGAGAAAACGCTGGATGTGCAGTACTACATCTGGCGCGATGACATCACCGGAACCTTGTTACTCGAAGAACTGCACGCTGCCGCGCTGCGGGGTGTGCGTGTTCGCCTGCTGCTCGATGACAACGGCACATCGGGGCTCGACTCATGGCTGGCGGCGCTGGACAGTCATCCGCTGATTGAAGTGCGTCTGTTCAATCCCTTTTCGCTGCGCAGCCCTAAGTCTTTGGGGTTTATCACGCACTTTTCCCGTGCCAATCGGCGCATGCACAACAAATCGCTGACGGCCGACAACAGCGCCACCATTGTCGGTGGGCGCAATATCGGCGATGAGTATTTCGGCGCCAGCGATGGCGTGGTGTTCGCTGACCTCGATGTGCTGGCCATCGGCCCGGTGGTGCAGGCCACCTCGAATGATTTTGACCGCTATTGGGCGAGCGCCAGTGCTTACCCTGTCTCCGGTTTTTTGCCTGCGGCTCCGCCTGAGCGTCTGCAGCAGTTGCACGCGCGCTCCAGCCGGGTCGAGCAGAACCCCGCCGCCGCACAGTATTTGCAGGCCTTGCGCCAATTGCCGTTTATTCAGCAACTGGTGGACGGTCAGTTACCGATGGAGTGGGCGCCCGCGACTATCGTCAGCGATGACCCGGCCAAGGGCCTGGGGCAGGCTGTTGATCAAGGCTTACTGAGCAAACAGTTGGCGGTGATTCTTGGTCAACCCCAGCAGCATGTTGAGTTGGTATCGCCGTATTTCGTGCCCACAGCCGCTGGCGTTAAAGCCTTTACCGAGCTGACGGAGCAGGGCGTGAGCGTGCGTATTTTGACCAATGCGCTGGAGGCCACGGATGTCACGGCTGTGCATTCGGGGTACGCCAAGCGCCGCAAGGCATTGCTCGAAGCCGGCATCGAACTGTTCGAAATGCGCCGCGATTCGCCAACAGCAAAACCTCGGGGAAAAGCCGGCCCCTTTGGCAGCTCCGGCTCCAGCCTGCACGCCAAGACGTTTGCCGTGGACGGCAAGCAGATGTTTGTCGGTTCTTTCAACTTTGACCCGCGCTCGGTAAGCCTTAATACCGAGCTGGGCTTTGTGATTCAGAGCCCCAAGTTCGCCCAGCAGATCCAGGGCGTATTTGACGAGGGGCTGCTGCAAAGTGCCTATCAGGTGCAGTTGTCGGAGGATGACCAGGTGTATTGGCTAGCGCAGCGGGGCGAGCAGGTTGAGCGCCTGGATAAAGAGCCTGGGACCGGCTTTTGGCAACGCGCCGGGGTCAAACTGTTGAGTTGGCTACCGATCGAGTGGCTGCTTTAGCCGTAGCTTCTGCACATTCACCACGTTATGCGGTAGCCAAACCGGCGCCCGGCTGGTCTAAAGCGCTTTGGCTTGCGGCTTGATGGTCGCCGCGGCGCCGGCTGAGGCCAAGATAATGGCGCTGATCGCCAGCCATTGGGTGAGCGTCAGGCGCTCGCTGAGAAACAACAGCCCAGAGAGCGCGGCGATAGCCGGCTCCATGCTCATCAAGATGCTGAAGGTGCGGGCTGGCAAGCGGGTCAGGGCGACCATCTCCAGGCTGTAAGGCAGGGCTGAAGACAGCACCGCCACGCCGAGGGCAACCGGCAGAAGGTCGACAGAAAACATACTGCTGCCGGCCTGCCACAGGCCAATCGGGAACACCAGCAGCGCCGCGACGATGGTGCCCAGAGCCACGGTCTGTTTGCCGTGCTCGGCCCCGGCTTTTTGCCCGAAGACGATATACAGCGCCCAGCACAGCCCCGCTGCCAAAGCCAGGGCCATGCCCACGGGGTCAAGTGCCACCTGGTTTAGGCCACTGGGCAAAAGCAGCCAGAGGCCGAAAACAGCCAGGGCGACCCAAACAAAGTCCAGCAGGCGGCGTGACGACAGCAGGGCCAACCCCAGTGGCCCAGTAAATTCCAGGGCGACGGCGATACCCAGCGGGATGGTTTTCAGCGAGAGGTAGAACAGCAGGTTCATGCCGCCCAGCGACAGCCCGTAGGCCAGCAGCGAACGGCAGGACTTCAAGGTCAGCTGCGCTTGCCAGGGGCGCATCAGTACGCAGAGAATCAGTGCGCCCAGCCCCAGTCGCAGGGCGGTGGTGCCGGTTGCGCCGATTTCCGGGAACAGGCCTTTAGCCAGGGAGGCGCCGCTCTGGATCGATGTCATGGCGACCAATAGCAACAGGATTGGCAGGATCACCAGAGAGAATTGAGTTGAGCGCGGCATGCGGGACCTTATGTCTACGGTATCAATTTAGGCTTAAACCTGTGGGCGCGAGGATCATTAGGTCGCGCGACAAAGCGGATCACGCCAACGCAGCGCACCTTTCGACGTGAACAGCACACACCATAGGCCCGCCATGCATCATTGTCAGAACGGCACGCATAAAAAATCCGCTGCCAACACAGGCAGCGGATTCTGATTTGTTACGCCAAAAGGTCAAGCCATAGTGCTTATCTAAAAGGCACTAGCCCCTCTGGTGAGGTGTTGGCCGCTGAATCCTCAGGAGAGGAAACCGCCATCGACATTTAGCGCTACGCCTGTGGTGTAGCTGGACGCATCGCTCGCCAGGTACAGCACCGCGCCGGCCATTTCGCTCGGGTCGGCTACGCGCTTGAGTGGAATACGCTGCAGGGCGAGGTTGAGAATGGCGTCGTTCTTCACCAGTGCCGAGGCGAACTTGGTGTCAGTCAGGCCCGGCAGCAGGGCGTTGCAGCGGATACCAAACTGCGCACATTCCTTGGCGAAAACCTTGGTCATGCTGATCACCGCGGCCTTGGTCACCGAGTAGATGCCCTGGAACTCGCCCGGCGAAACGCCATTGATCGAGGCCACGTTGATGATGCTGCCGCCACCGTTGGCTTTCATCAGCTTGCCGCCCTCGATGGACATAAAGTAGTAGCCGCGAATATTCACATCGACGGTCTTCTGGAATGCGCCCAGGTCGGTGTCCAGTACGTTGCAGAACTGCGGGTTGGTGGCGGCGTTGTTCACCAGAATGTCGAGACGGCCGAACTGCTCCTTGATGTGCGCGAAGACGTTGGTGATTTGCTCCATTTCACCAATGTGGCAAGCCACGGCTGTAGCCTTGCCGCCATCGGCGATGATCGCGTCAGCCACTTTCTGGCAGTCGTCGATTTTGCGGCTGGAGACAATCACATGGGCGCCTTGTTGCGCCAGCAGCTTGGCTATGGCTTCGCCGATACCACGGCTGGCACCGGAGACAAAGGCGATCTTGCCGTCGAGGTCGAACAGATGAGTTTTGGACATGCGCTTTTCCCTTCTTATTAAAAGGCCTGTTCGGCCGTTTACAGCTGCGATTTATGGATGACCTGCAGGCTCATTTGCTCCAGCAGCTTGTTCATGTGAATGAACTGCGCGAAGCGTTTGTCCTGCGTCTGGCCATGGAAGTAGCGGTAGTAAATTTGCTGCACAATGCCGGCCAGACGGAACAGGCCATAGGTGTAGTAGAAGTCGATGCTTTTGATCTCGATGCCTGAGCGTTCGGCGTAGTAGTCGGCAAACTGCTGGCGAGTCAGCATGCCCGGCGCATTGCTCGGCTGGCGGCGCATTAGTTGCACCGGGGCCGGGTCGGCGGCTTCGATCCAGTAGGCGAGGGTGTTGCCCAGGTCCATCAGCGGATCGCCAATGGTGGTCAGCTCCCAGTCCAGCACACCGATAATCTCACTCGGATTTTGCGGGTTGAGAATCACGTTATCGAAGCGGTAGTCGTTGTGCACGATGCCGGGCTTGTAGTGATCGGTGGGCATCTTGTCCTTGAGCCAGGCCTTGACCGGCTCCCACAGCGGCGCATCAGGCGTCAGGGCTTTGTCGTAGCGGTCACTCCAACCGCTGATTTGCCGCTGCACATAGCCCTCGGGCTTGCCCAGGTCGCCCAGACCGCAGGCCTGATAGTCGACGTTGTGCAGTTCAACCATCTTGTCGATAAAACTTTTGCACAGGTTGCGGGTTTGCTCTTCGCTGAAGTTCAGCTCAGCCGGCATCTCGGAACGCAGGATGATGCCGTTGACCCGTTCCATCACATAAAACTCACCGCCGATCAGCGACTCGTCCGTGCAGTGCACATAGGCTTTCGGGCAGTAGGGGAAACCGGCGTTGAGCTGATTGAGGATGCGGTACTCGCGGCCCATATCGTGGGCGGATTTGGCCTTGTGGCCAAACGGCGGGCGACGCAGCACAAGCTCCTGGTTTGGGTATTCGATCAGGTAGGTCAGGTTCGACGCCCCACCCGGGAACTGGCTGATGCGTGGTTCGCCGGTGAGGCCTGGGATATGCGCCTTGAGATACTGGTCGATGACCGCGGCGTCGAGTTCTTCGCCTTCGCGGATACGGGTGGACTGGTCAGTAAGCGCCATGTTTATCCCTTCTGCTTATGATGGGTGCCTAACATAATTAGCTAATCTAATGCGCCAGGGCATCACCCACAACCACTATGGGATGTTATAGGCCAGCGTGTTGCTGCCTAATCAAGCTGCCTGATTGATCCTCTCGCGGCGTTTGACGCAGGTCGGCTCGCTGAACGTTCGAGCCGCACAATAAAAAAGGGGATGGCTGTTATGCCATCCCCTTTTTGTTCAGGTTGCCGCCTACCCGGCAACCCGCTTTACGCGCTTAGAAGTGGTACTTCACCAGCGCCTGGAATGCGGTTTGATTGAACCCATGACCGGAGCCATCAAGCGGCTTGGCGCCATAGCGATTGCGCCACATATTGACCTCGGTACCGACGTACAGCTTACGGCCCTCGCCAAACAAGGCTTTGCCCGCATCCCATTTAACCTGAATCGAAGAGCCGACCGAGGTGCGGGTGTTGGAGGTCGAGGTTCCGGCGCGCCAGTCAATAAAACCATCAACCAGGAAGTCCTGATCACCGACAGCGAAGGGCACGGCGCCAGAGAGGGTCAGTTGGTAAGTGTGTGCGTTGTGGTTGCCACGAGCACGGTCGAAGTAGACGTTGTTGTTGGCTTTAACCCGGTACAGGTTGGCATTGAAGTAAGCAAAGCCTGGGACGTTCCAGGCCGAGCCGATGCCGTACAGGTAGTTTTCTGTACCCGCGCCGCCATTGCCTTTCTCATAGGTAAAGGCGGCGTAGACATCCTTCAACGGACCCGCAGCAAGCTTCTGACCACTCAACCAGCTGAGGCTCACGCGTGGTGAAAACTCGACGTAATAAAAGTTGTCTTTCTCGTGGTTGAAATCGCCCCGGCGCGACTGCTCGTTATCGGCCAGCACGTAGTCGGCAAAACCGAATACATCGCCCCACACCCAGCCACTGGCATGTTCGGCAGTGAAGGTGGTTTGGGTCTTCTGCTGCTCGCCGTTACGTTGACCTCTGTTGAATTTTTCGCCGTACAGGTAAGAAAGGCTGTTGTTCTGCCAAAGCAGGGCGTCAGCGGCGACCGCCTGCTGACAGCCGACAATACCGGCAGACAGCGCGATTACGCGGGCTAGATACGTTGAGTTCATGCGGTTTTCCTTATTATTGGGACGTGCATCGTTTCTCTGCACCCGGCAGCGAGCCGCCGGGTGTGTCTGGTGCGAACTAAGTCGCTCAGCCGGCGTTGTGAGCGCGGCCCGCGTGGTCGCGCAGGGCATGCGCAAGCGGTTCATGCTCATCGTTATGCGGGTTCTGCAGCACCGTGTGCAGATGCGCTTCGGGGTCGTAGAGATTGTCTTCTTGCGGAGCGTCTTCTTCGGGTAGGAACACGTTGAGCAGGATGGCGCTCAGGGCACCGATGGTGATCGGCGAGCCGAAGATGTTCTTCAGGAAGTCCGGCATCTGCGACAGCACGCCCGGTACCGCAGCCACGCCCAGGCCGAGCCCGAGGGAAATGGCCACGATCAATACGTTGCGACGATGCAGGCCCGCTTCAGCCAGAATGCGGATGCCGGCCACCGCGACCGTGCCGAACATGATCAGTGTGGCACCGCCGAGTACGGGCTTGGGCATCAGTTGCAGCACGGCGCCGAGGGCGGGGAACAAGCCCAGCAGGACGAAGATACCCGCGATGTAATAGCCCACGTGACGACTGGCAACACCGGTAAGTTGGATCACTCCATTGTTCTGGCTAAAGGTGGTCATCGGCAGGCTGTTGAAGACCGCTGCCATTGCCGAGTTGCAGCCATCAGCCAGTACGCCGGACTTGATCCGTCGTAGATACAGCGGGCCTTGTACCGGCTGCTTGGAAATGATCGAGTTGGCCGTCAGGTCGCCGGCGGTTTCCAGCGGTGTGATCAGGAAGATAACGGCGATGGGTACAAACGCCAGCCAGTCGAAGCTGAAGCCGAACTTGAAGGGCACCGGTACGCTGACCAGCGGCACATCCGCCATATTGGCGAAGTCGACGCGGCCGGTGTACCAGGCTACGACGAAACCAAGAGCCAAACCGACAATCACCGCCGAGAGGCGCACCACCTGCGATTTGAAACGGTTAAGAATGATGATTGTGCACAATACCAGCGCCGCCAGCCCCAGGTGATGCAAGGCCCCCAGGTCTGGCGCGCCGTAGCCGCCGGCGATGTCGGTCATGGCCACTTTGATCAGCGACAAGCCAATCAGGCAAATAATGGTGCCGGTCACCACCGGGGTCACGATTTTGCGCAACTTGGTCATCACCTGGCTAAAGGCGATTTCCACGAAGGCCGCGCAGAAGCACACGCCAAATAAGGTCGAGAGAATTTCCTCGGGGCTACCGCCGCGGGATTTGACGATCATCCCCGCACTGAGAATCGCACTCAAAAAGGCGAAGCTGGTGCCCTGCAAGCACAACAGGCCGGAGCCAATCGGGCCAATACGCTTGGCCTGGACGAAGGTGCCGAGGCCCGACACAAACAACGCCATGCTCACCAGGTAGGGCACGTAGGCACCTAGGCCAAGCACGCTTCCGACAATCAGGGTGGGGGTGATGACGCCAACGAAGCTCGCTAGCACGTGTTGCAGCGCAGCAAAGAGGGCGGGGCCAAAGGAGGGGCGATCATCCAGCTGGTAGATCAGGTCGTTGCTGCCAGCAGACGGCGCTGCGGCGCTAGGGGTACTAGTCGTGGTCATATTTGAGCCTGCCAGTTGTTTTTATATGGTCATGGGCTTGGCGAGGCTTCACGGCGCCTCCGCTCTGGAGGCGAAAACAGTGTCCGCACGCTCAGAGTGGTTCGACTATAGCAACCTGTGTACACATGAGAAAACAATTTATTTAATGATTGTGCACATAAAATGAATCGGCAGTCAGGTAGTCGCGTGCACAGTTAGTGCTCATGACGTGGTTGGTTTATCGGTATGGGTTGGCACTATCTGCGCATAGCAAACAGCCCGGAAAACCGGGCTGTGGTTGCCTACAAACGAGGGGGTTAGTGGTGCGGGTGAGGGTTTAGCAACGCGGCGCGTTCCGGCCCGCCGAGGATGTTGAAGAGCAGGTTGAGTAGCACGGCGCTGATGGTCGCCAAGGCGATACCGCTGTGCGTGATGGGTTCTAACCACAGCGGCATGTGCGCGAAAAACTCCGGCCGCACAATCGGCGCCAGGCCCATGCCAATACTCACCGCCACCAGCAACTGGTTGCGACGGTCGGCAATATCCGCCTCTTGCAGAATCTTGATGCCCGTAGCAGCCACCATGCCAAACATGGCAATGCCCGCACCACCCAGTACAGCAGGAGGGATCGAGGCCACCAGGTAGGCGGCTTTGGGCAGCAGGCTCAAACCAATCAGCAAGAACCCGGCGGCGGCCGTGACATAACGGCTGCGCACACCCGTCATCTGCACCAGGCCAATGTTCTGGGCAAAGGATGAGTGGGTGAAGGTGTTGAAGAAACCCGCGAAGAACGAGGCGCCGGCATCACACATCAGCCCACGACGGAGCATTTCAGGGGTGATCTCTTTACCTGTCACCTGGCCCAGGGCGATAAACATCCCGGTGGACTCGACGAAGATAATCACCACAACCAGGCACATGGAGAGAATCGGTGCCAAATGAAACTCAGGCATGCCGAAGTGCATCGGTTTGACCACGGCCAGCCAGGCGCTTTGCTCCAGGCCGCTGAGATCAACCATCCCCATGCCGCCCGCGACCATATAGCCGATGAGCATGCCGATCAGCACTGAGACATTGACCCAGAAGCCACGCAGGAAGCGGTTGATCAGCAAGATGATCATCAGCACCAGAGCAGCAATGGCCAGGTACTGCAAGGCACCAAACTCAGTGGCGACACTGCCACCGCCGGCCCAGTTGAGCGCAACCGGAAACAGCGATAAACCGATGGAGGTAATCACCGTACCGGTTACCAGCGGTGGAAAGAAATGCACGATGCGCGACATAAAGGGCGCAATCAGCATGCCGAAAAAACCCGCGGCGATGGTCGCGCCGAAGATCCCTGGTAGGCCGATACCCGGCGAGCCGGCCATCGCCACCATACTGCCAACGGCGGCAAAACTGGCGCCCATCATCACCGGCATACGAATGCCCGCCGGGCCGAAGCCCAGCGATTGCACTAGCGTGGCAACACCGGCCACCAGCAGGTCGGCGGTAATCAGAAAAGCGACTTCTTCACGGGACAGGCCAACGGCCTCACCAATGATTAAGGGTACCGCTACGGCGCCGCCATACATCAACAACACATGCTGGATGCTCACCATAATCATCTGCAGAAACGGCAGGCGTTGATCAACCGCCGACACAGCGGTCGGTTGGGGGTTCAGCTGGTTCATGCAAAAACCTCAGGCGCTTTTGTTTTTGTAAGTCGCTGTTCACTGCCCTGATTAAGTGCAGGGCACTGGAGTTGCAATGTTGCACCTGGCGCGAGGCCAGATTGGACACAAAAAAATGCCGCAACCTTTAGGCTGCGGCATCGGGGTGTTGCTTAGTTGATCTGTGCGCCCTTATCGATCCAGGCACCAATCAGGTCACGCTCTTCCTGAGTAATCTGAGTGATGTTACCCAGCGGCATAATTTGCGATGCGACACTCTGTGCGTGAATCTTGCCTACTTGCAGTTTGATCTGCTCCGGTGTGTCGAGCATAAAACCCAGTGGGGCCGCGCTGAACATCGGGCTGCTCGGGGTTGCCGAGTGGCACACCGTGCAGCGCTCCTGAATCACGCTGTAAACCTTGGCAAAGTCATCGCTGACAGCAGTGCTAGCCGAATCGACCGCAGGAGCCGCCGCGCTGGCTGTGGAAGCCTCTACTGGCGCTGCCTGGCTGCCGTCTTGAACTGGGCTAACAACTGCTGCTTTAGGGGCTGCTGGTGTTGCCGGTTTCGGGCTCGGGCCTGTGACATACGCCAGGCAGATCATGCCCAGTGCTGCAGCTGGCAGGGTCCAGATGTACTTGCTGCTGTCGTGACGGGTGTTGAAGTAGTGACGCACCAATACCGCCAGAATCGCGATGCCAGCCAGGATCAACCAGTTGTACTGGCTGCCGTAGGTGCTCGGGAAGTGGTTGCTGATCATGATGAACAGCACTGGCAGGGTGAAGTAGTTGTTGTGGCGCGAACGCAGCAGACCCTTGGCTGGCAGGGTTGGGTCAGGCGTGGTGCCGTCTTCAATGGCCTTAACCAGTGCGCGCTGTGCCGGCATGATGGTGAAGAACACGTTGCCGACCATGATGGTGCCGATAATGGCGCCAACATGGATGTAGGCGGCGCGGCCGCTGAAGATCTGGCTAAAGCCATAGGCGGCCGCGATGATCAGCACGAACAGCACGGCACCGAGCAGTGCAGGGCGCTTGCCCAAAGCCGAGTCACACAGGAAGTGGTATGCCACATAGCCGCAAATCATCGAACCGAAGCCGATGACAATGGCCATTTCCGGCGCCAGATCAACGCCAGGCTTGACCAGGTACAAGCTAGGGTTGAGGTAGTAAACCACCAGCATCAGGGCCACGCCCGACAGCCAAGTGAAATAGGCTTCCCATTTGAACCAGTGCAGGTTCTCCGGCATTTTAGGCGGTGCCAGTTTGTATTTTTCCAGGTGGTAGATACCGCCACCGTGGATCGCCCATAAGTCGCCGGACAGGCCGTCCCTCGGGTTGCTGCGGTTTAAGTTGTTTTCCAGCCAGACGAAATAAAAGGATGCGCCGATCCATGCCACGCCGGTGATCATATGGATCCAGCGAATGCTCAGGTTGAGCCACTCAGTCAAATGTGCTTCCACAATCAGTACCTCTTTCCCAGTGCCGACACGCCGGCGTCTGGGCTTCTCTTATTGGTGGGGGGCGAGGAGCAGTTGCTCGTCGTCGGTGAAGAAATGCTCATCGCAGTTGTTACCAGAACCACTGCGATCAACCACCAGGAAGTCATCCCGCTTTTCGATCGTCAGCACCGGGTGGTGCCAAACGCCGCGATGGTAATTGACGCCTTGCCGACCATTACTACGGAAGGCACGGACTAACCCTGATACAGGTGCATCGCCAGCGGGCGCGACCACGATCAGAAAGGGGTTGCCGAGCAGCGGTATAAACGCTTGGCTGCCCTGCGGATGTCGCTCCAGCATGCGCACAGTCAATGGCATCGGCACTTGTTCGGCACTGAAAATGCTGATGATCGCCTTATCGTCTGGCTGTGCGGTCTCGACCGTAGCCAGTTTGTGATAGCGGCGAGTCGAGCCATTGTTGATCATGAAAAATTCGCTGCCTTCGGTTTCGATGACATCACCAAAGGGGGCGAACGCTTCTTTGCTTAATGGCTCAATGATCAAATTGCGCATGTGGGTCTTCTTATCGGTTGCGTATAAACCATGCCTGTTGCCAGACGTGGGCTTTATGTCGGCGGGGCCGCCGGCGTGATTAACGTCACTAGACCGGCACCAGAGTCCGACGGTGCTTACTCGACTACGCGCAGGACCTCTGCGGTTTACAGCTGTTGCAGACGGAACAGCGCGATCTTGTTGATCTCAGCCAGGGCACAGGCGAACTCTTGCTCTGGGGAGTTATGAATACGCTCCTCGAATGCCGCCAAAATCTGGTGCCGATTGCTGCCTTTCACCGCCATGATGAAGGGGAAACCGAACTTGGCTTTGTAAGCATCATTCAGCGTGGTGAAGCGGACAAACTCCTCGGCGGTGCATTCATGGATGCCCGCGCCGGCCTGTTCTGATGTCGACGAGGCGGTCAATTCACCTTGTACTGCGGCTTTGCCAGCGAGGTCCGGGTGAGCATTGATCAGGGCCAGTTGGTCAGCATGGCTGGCACTGAGCAGCAGGTCGGCCATGCGCTGATGCAAGCCGTCGATTTCGTTGATGCTGTCATCCAGGCCCAGGTCATAGGCTTTTTCGGCGACCCAGGGTGAATGCTCATAGATGTCGGCAAATACGCTGACGAATTCTTCCCGGCTGAGTTGCGACGGGGTCAGGGTTTGAAAACGGTTCATTGCGAGAGCTCCTTGCTAGCCTGCTCGTTAAAGGGGTGGGTCGCATGCCAGTGCTTGGCGATGTCGACACGGCGGGCGCACCAGACTTGCTCGTGGCTCTGCACGTATTCGATAAACCGCGCCAGCGATGCCAGGCGAGCTGGGCGGCCGAGTAAGCGGCAGTGCATGCCGATGGTGAGCATCTTCGGCGCGCCGGCAACGCCTTCGGCGTAGAGCACATCGAAGGCATCTTTGAGGTATTGAAAGAAATCGTCGCCGGTATTGAACCCCTGCACCTGGGTAAAGCGCATGTCGTTGGTGTCCAGGGTGTAAGGGATCACCAAGTGCGGGTTGGCCGCGGTGCTGGCCGGGTCCCAGTAGGGCAGGTCATCGTCGTAGGTGTCGCTGTCATACAGGAAGCCACCTTCCTCACGCACTAGGCGGCGGGTATTCGGGCCGGTACGGCCGGTGTACCAGCCCAGCGGCCGCTCACCGGTCAGCTCAGTCAGGATGCGGATGGCTTCGTGCATGTGCTCACGCTCTTGCGCTTCGTCCATGTACTGGTAGTCAATCCAGCGGTAACCGTGGCTGCAAATCTCGTAGCCGGCAGCAACCATGGCCTTGATCACGTCCGGGTGACGCTGCGCGGCCATGGCCACAGCAAAGATCGTCAGCGGAATGTTGTGCTTCTGGAACAGGCTGAGCAGGCGCCATACGCCGGCGCGGCTGCCGTATTCGTACAGCGACTCCATGCTCATGTTGCGTGCGCCTTGCAGCGGCTGCGCAGAGACCATCTCGGACAGGAACGCCTCGGACTCTTTATCGCCATGCAGCACATTGCGCTCGCCGCCTTCCTCATAGTTGAGGACAAACGACAGGGCGATGCGCGCATTATTGGGCCAGTGCGGGTGGGGCGGGTTGTTGGCGTAACCGATCAGGTCGCGAGGGTAGTCAGCGCTCACTGCAGTCTTCCTTCTTGCTATGTGTGGCGGTCATTGGGCAGGCATAAATGCATGGCGCGACCGTGATGGGGTAATTGTATACAAAACACATTGCATCTTGTAAATCTAAAAATCACTTATTTTTCTAAATCTTGCCGAAAGGTAAAAACTGTCCAGTGCGCCAGCTCTTACTGCACAAAAGCAGCACCTATATAGCTTAGAGCCTGTCTGCTGACCGCGTAGGAGGTGGTTAAAAGATTGACTACGCATAATATTGTGTACAGTTTTTTATAAAACTGTCTTATTTTCGTTTTTCTGCATGCTATGCTTCAGCTCAGTCAAGGCTGCTTAGCCTGATAAATCTGCCGAATTCCATAAAGTAGAGGAGGAGTGGCGTCTGTGCTGGCTTGTCTGCGCAGGTGCCCACACGCGATGGGACGATTGACCACACACGTACTGGATGCTGCCCATGGTTGCCCTGGCAGCGAACTGAAGATCGAGCT
>Ga0180008_1000305_pt1 | contig 46973 bp, 13 predicted proteins | sample MM_PW_MetaG_FD_121121 | JGI IMG/M metagenome (GOLD analysis project Ga0180008, IMG submission 121121) | Groundwater microbial communities from the Aspo Hard Rock Laboratory (HRL) deep subsurface site, Sweden - MM_PW_MetaG | ecosystem: Environmental > Aquatic > Deep subsurface > Groundwater... | reverse complement strand
TAATTTTACCGCGAATGCCGGAGGCGTGCAAATCACTGGGGACACCTCTATCAAGCTCGGCAAATTCACCCTTCCGTTTGAATTGGTGCTTGACAGCATTGCCCAAAATAATGATGTCAAACTACTTTCCAGCCCGCGAATAAGCGTGATACACGGCGAAGAGGCAAATATTGTCGTCGGTAAAAACATATCCTATAAAAGTGCAATAGTAAACGAAAATGGTACCACAGTATCAGATATAAAATTTGTCGAAACAGGAATAAAACTGAAAGTAAAACCATTTATTTTCGGTAAAGGCATACGGCTTGAAATTCACCCTGAAGTTTCTTCACCCATACAAAACCAAGCATCAGAGGCTCCTGATATTAACACTTCGGAAGCTACATCTATCATATATGTAGAAGACGGGGAAACGATTATTCTCGGCGGCTTAATTGAAGAAGAAAAGTCTTCGATTAAAGCCGGAGTTGCTTTTTTACAAAGAGTTCCTATTATTGGGCTTCCTTTCCGTACAACAATCCGAAGAAACAACAAAAGTGAAATGGTGGTCTTCATAAAAGTAAAAATACTTTAATAAATCGGATGTACCGTAAACAAGTCAGCGGTTCAGTTCTCATTATAGTTTTAGTCTTTGTATCAATTTCACTTTTACTGGCAATAACTATTTTCAAGCTTCGGTTTGCAGCAGCCCGTGGAGCAGCCTCGGGTTGGGCTGGGCTGATCGAAAAAATGGAAAGGGAAACTATTCTTCATAGATATGCTGCGGACATAATTAACGGAAACCTTCGTCCACAAAACTCATTCACGGAAGAGATATCTACGAATAATGTCAGGTACAGAGTTTCCTATAAGCCGGTAAAGAAATCATTTTTACACAATACTTTCTCACAATACGCACTTGAAGTGTCTTCGCCTGAGAAGACAATCAGTATGATGTTTGAGATTACCCCGGTTATTGACTTTTTTTGTATGTATCAAAAAGACCTTTTGCTTTCATTTCAAAACGGTAAATATTCAAAGCAAGGTCCGATGTATTGTGAGAAGTTTTCCGTTTCACTTGATAACGCTGAGTTTATGCTGTACTCATTCGTCTCAAGCCGTCTACCTCCGTTAATCACGCCGCATAATGTAGAACCGCTTTGGGATTTTACTGATAAAGCTAAAACAAATAAGTGTATATTAGCCGTATTTCAAAACGAAAATAAATCAGATAGTGCAGGTAAATTAGAATTTGTCATTAACAATAAAAATGATTTAATTCCCGATGACTTCTTTCTGAAAAGAAAACTTAATCTAAAAGATTTAAGCTTTTTTGAAGGCCCGATACAAACAAATATACCATCAAGAATGGTAAAAGTTATAAACAACATTATTGATGAAAAAACGATTTGTTTTACTACAACCACCGCACGCTCTTATACAAGCGATAGGATGAACGAAGTGTTTTTCAGAAAAGAAATAATAAATACACCGAATGAACTGGATATTTATATTATACCCCTGAGCTATAGCAACGATTTAATCAGCAATTGTTTACTCTCTAATCCTGAGGAATACGCTGATTCAATAAATGCAAAGAAGTCATATATCTTTGATAAGGAACAGCGTACTCTCACATTCTTAAAAGACAATGAAATATATGAAATTCCGGTTGAGAAATCAATGGTTCGCAGTATATCAAATATACAATTATTTACCGATGAGCGTTCGTATATCAGTAAGGGAAGGAAAATCACCTCATGTGCGATTGGTACACCGGGGGATGATTTGTCTTTTACTTATAACGCCTCAAACAGAATAATTTCGATTACAAAAATACCGAATGTACACGGTCTTGCGCGTTCGGACGGCAGAAAAACACAGTATTCGATCCCGCCTAATAAATCTGTACAGCTTATTTTCGCAGACTTTGTGCCGGTTCCTTTTTCATTCCACGCAGGTACGATTACTTTAAGTACACCTCCCCCATATGGGGCATATATTCATTATATGAGCCAACTACCAGTCCTGTTTATTCGGAAAGCATATGTATCTCCATCCAGTACTGTGCTAATCGATAAGATCGACGATGCAGTATATATCAATCCCTCAGAGATAACAGTCAGCCGGTCTCTCTTGTTTACTAATTCGGTCTTTATTGACGGCATTTGCGGAAATGACTTTTTTATCATTTCAAAAAAAGATGTGTATATTCAGAACGTTCAAACTATGTATAATGCAAATTTACATTTGGATTGCAGAACTGCATATATAATGCCTGGAGAGAAAGTAATTACTGGAGTTGTAGTGAGGACTACCGCCAATGCAATTATTCCATTAAATAATGCGGCACGGGAGATATTTGGTACTTTTATATATTTACAGGATAATGAACTAAAAATGCCAAAACAAAACGCACTTACCCTGAAATGGCTATCACCAGAAAAATCAAAAAAGCCGTCGTTATATTTTGTGATGCCTGTGAGTAGAAACGAAAAATAAATTATCAGAAATCTATTGAGTACGTATTAAAAAGCAAATATTACTTTAAAATATACCGCACGCCTGATGACTTAAAAGTGAGAGTAGATGCGTCCTTCAGATATTCGTTAAATGCAATACTGCCGTTAATATATATTTCCATACGCGCATTTCTGTTAAAAACTGGATACGTGAGATCAATAGAAAAAGCTTCGACATTTTCTATTTGAAGGTCTATTACCTGACCCGGCTTTTTATGGAACGCGATACTGCAATGAAGCCCGTCGATTACAGTTTGCTGTATACTGAGATAATATAACCTGGAATACCGTTCCAAATCATCAGTCTCAAGCAGTAGGGATGATGGGGTAACACCAAGTTTATGCCCTTGAAAATACTTCCACGCTTCAGACTGGATAAGTGCATAATCAAAGCGCGAAAAAGACAATTTCTGCTGTGTTACTTTACTTTCCTGTACAACGGTTTTCAAGAGGTCAAATGCTTTTAGTCCGTTGTTGGTTATTGAATCTGAAATAAGCAGCTGGAGATTGGGCTTAAGTGAAGGGAAAATTTCGATTATTTTCTTCACTTTTTCTTCGTTATACGTATCTTCTGAAGTAAACAGAGACACCGCCGCATATTTCGACGGGTTATGACTATAGAAAAACAATGCTTCCATTGTGTTCAAAGGCGAAATGAGATACACTCGTTTTTTCTCGGTATTAAAACTCCCTTCGATAATGGATTGAAACTCATCAAACAATTCTTTCAGGCGGAATGTCCTGACAAACTCCCGTCGAGCGGGAGAAAACCTTACCCATATAAATTGATCATCCCTCGGGCGCACAATAGATACATCATCATCCGCGAAAAGATACACGAGACCAGGAAGGTTCTTCCGGCTCTTAATGCCTTTCGCTGGCTTTGCGGCTTTTTCAGGAATACGTATTTCAAAAGAATGCTGAAGCTGGTCCACCTCTGAAACATATTGTAAACGGCAAGAGGTTAATGGAATATTCCGGTTATGTACATCGGCGGCATTAAGCAGCGCGTGTATTGAAGATAAAGTGAGTTGATGTTGTTCAAGCTGAAAAAATGTGAGGCGCTGGGATTTAAGTAAAGCCGCCTTGCTTAATAAAAGTCCTGCATTATAAAGATAGACATTTTTTATATGAAGAGACGGCAAACCTGATAATTGTTCTGTTCTGGTTTTATATGTTTTTTCCAGAGACATTTTTTGTTTTTGCAACTCGCCGTGAAAGTCGCCGATAAAATAGATTGTCTTTGAGATTTCAAGTACCGATTTCTCATTGGTATTGCATAAAAAGACCTGCACCATACATCTTCCGTCAGGCATCATTGAGCCGGATATACTGCATTTTTTTACACCTTTTTGATCGGTATCAACAAAGGTGATTGGTTTTGTTTTTATACCCGAAACCAAAATACCTTCAACTTTTGCAATATGCGTTTGAATGAGAATTTCGGCGTTGTCCGAAGGGTATAGATTTATATTATCAATATGAATATATTTTGAATGTTCTTTTTCAGGAACAAGGTTTGTGGTATAATGATTTGATTGAACAAGGTCTGTAATTGCAGCAGGACTATTTGAAGATGAAATTACTGCGTCTTGCTTGTCAATATTAGTGTTTTGTTCTATGCAATAAAGTTGACTTATACTGCAATAGAAAATTGAAATTAAAAGAAAATATTTATTTAAAAACCGGAAAAACATTACAGAATATTTGGTAATCACTGCTCTTTGCCGTCATTATAGTATGAAATCATCTACTTACAAAGTCGATACACTTTAACAATCAGAACAGGTTATAATTAGTATATGCAAAAAGATGGCAAGACACATAAAGCTGTTGAAACATCAGTCCCTGTAGAGCTTATCCGCCGGTATTTTTTGTATCCTCGGCATGAGACTGAGGACTGTATTTATATTCAGGCTTTTGAAACACCCGGAACCGAAATTATAAACGAACTGCAGTTTCTCACTGGTAAAAAGATAGTTATTGAATCAGCCGACTATGATACGGTTATTCACGGGATCGAAGATACGTGCGGGTTTAATGAAAAACTTTCTGATATTGTCCCTTCTGAGACTGTAAAGAATAAAGGCAGTATTGCAGCAGAACCCCAAAAACAAAATCCCGTTATCAGCAGTACCAGTATAAAAGTACTCGATTACATTCTTACCACGGCCATTCAAAAGAGAGCTTCTGACATACACTTTGAACTGTATGAAAAAGAAGTAATACTCCGCTTCAGGATTGACGGGGTACTTTTGAGGCAGGAGTCTGTTCCTGATAATCTGTATCATACAATCATTACCCGTATTAAAATTCTCAGTGAACTTAATATTGGTGAGCGAAGGTTGCCCCAGGATGGGAAAATAAGTTTTGTCAGTAACGGGCTTGAGTATGACCTGAGGGTTTCAATAATGCCTGCCTTTTTTGCCGAAAGCTGTGTAATACGTATTTTAAAAAGAAATAAAGATCTTCTCACTCTTAATGAACTTGGTTTTTTTCAGAATGATATTGATATAATTAAAAGAGCCGCTTCGTCTTCAAACGGATTAATTCTAATTAACGGTCCCACCGGAAGCGGGAAGACTACCACATTGTTTTCTATCCTAAATCTCATCGATTGCGGAACACGAAAAGTGATTACTATTGAAGATCCAATAGAGTATTTCTTTAACGGCGCAACACAAATACAGGTAAAGCCTGAAATAGGATTTGATTTTGCGCGCGGTCTCCGTTCAATACTGAGACACGATCCCGATGTGCTGCTAGTCGGTGAAATACGCGACGGCGAAACGGCAGAGATAGCCCTACGCGCCGCACTCACCGGTCACCTGGTTTTTTCAACTATTCATACCACTGATAATGCTGCAACAATTTTACGACTGATCGATCTTGGTGTGGATCGGCATCTTATTGCCCAAAGTCTACGGCTGCTTTTGTCCCAATGCCTTGTGCGGACACTATGTACAGAATGCCGTGTAAAAACATCAGAAGGATATACACCAAAAGGCTGCCGAATTTGCGGATTTACCGGATATTACGGACGAACAGCAGAGTATTCGATTGTTGAGGCAACTGAGGAAGTGCGGAGTATAATTGAACGCGATGAGGTCGATAGGGCTGAGATAAGGCGTGTGTTGGGGAGGATACTTGCGTGATACTGTCTTTTAAAATCACTATCAAACGTTTTTATTTGATTAAATTCAAACTGGATATATGCAATATATTGGCGAGTTCTAAAAATATAATCAATTTTTAACATTCGAATCATATGATCCATTTTTTTAATAAAGTTATATTTAGTTTATTGAGTGTTGTTGCCATAAAAAACTTGCATTCAGATTCAATTATTATTAATAATTTAGTTGTATCAAATTACTCAATAGATATTGAAATGAAAAAAAGTGATGATACTGTAGATATCGTATTATCGCAGGATTTAGAAATAAAACTTGGTAACGTTGTACACGCCGCAAAAAAGGGAACTCCTATAAAAATCTTAAATATTGGAAAAGACGTTTATCAACTTATTGAATATAAATTCGTAAATAGTGGAATTGTTTCGGTTGGGGAAAATGCCGTCAGTATTGAAAAAGGTAGTATAATTAAATTTAGTTACCTGGAACATAGATTCCATTCATGGTCATTTCAAATAAACAAAAGTCTAACATATAAAAACCCAAATAACACAGAATTTCAACTTTGTGAAAATTCAATAGTTTCTATTTACTACAATAATTTATTAAAGTCAGGTGTGATAAATTCAAATTACTCATTTATAATGAATAACATTGCTTTTAATGTAATGCCTTATTCTCTGTTAGAGTTTTATGAAAATGGTATTTTAAGGTCAGGTGTTGTTTCATCTCCATTTCAGATTACATTTCCCCATTTTATTACCATGGTGAACCGAGGCAGTACTTTAATATTTGACAATACTACTAAGATGATAGCAATGCTTTCTGATTTTCCAATTAAAATAACATCAAATCATAAACAAATTCAAATTACTTCAAAAAACAATAATCGTTATTTTTTTGATGCTGCAAAAATCGAAGGGGAAATTACAGAATTATCAAAAATTACTTTAGGTAATTCAGAAATTCTTTTACCAGAGGGTGCTCTGTATCAATTTATGACATCTGATTTATTTTCAAGTGAAATGTTTATTTTGCGATCTCAAAATCAAAGTTTTCAAATTAAAACGACGTTTGGAACTTTTGACATTCTGAACCACTTCGATATAGTTTATACTCCAGGTAAAATTGAAGAAAATGTTTTTGTAGGCGAAGATACAATTTTTCCAATATTGAATACTGAATTCAAATTAAGAAGAGGGGATTCGCTCACTTTTTTTGATAAAAATAAAGTAAAAGTGTATTTCAAAGACGGACAGGTAGAAAAGCATTCCAAAACAAGTTTTTTATGTCGAACATATGCAACTTTTTATGAGAATGGAAACATTCATAGTTCATATCCGAATGATAATATTCAATATAAACTAAACAAGAAATCAATACTTATTTCTTCAAATTGGCCAGTAGTATTTTATAGAAGCGGCGAGATAGCTTCATTTGCAGAAATAGAAAACAATATTGAGTATTACACTTATGTTACAAAGATAGGCAATCGAATCGGAAGGATACTGATATTCAATGATTCTTATACAAATGATGTGTTGACAATTTCAAACTCATCAATGACATATGAAATAAAAAGGAATTTTCATAATGGTTTTTTTTCTACTAAAGATAAAAATGATGTTTGGTATAACTTCTTTTTTACAGATGCATTTTGGATTGATGACACGAAAAAATATATACTTGAAAAAGAAATTACACCAATTTGGATTTCATTTGCTATTATAAACGGAAAAGCAGAAGGCGTATCTGTTTTGCCATTTGAAAAGATTAATTAACACGAATATAGTAAGTAACAACAAAATGGATAGGTGTATTGTCAACAGAATTTTCTTCTATTTTAATTCCCGAACCTACTGTGCCAGTTACATTGTGATTGTGAACTGCATCGAAAGTACTGACATTACCATACCCACTCCAAGCCAAAGTGGGTTGATAAATGCCTTCATTGCAAAAAGATACAGCAATGCGCCAGTACGGTCCGTATACAAGACTTGTGTTGCATCGAATACTATGAGAATGCGCCCCTGCGTGGGTAATACTATAGGTGAATGATGTATGTTTGTGTTTTTCAATAGAATTATTGCCAAAATAAAGATCGTTCGCGTTTTGCACGGAAGATGAACCAACAAGAAATCTTTGTGATGAATTCAGAGCAGGGACAGTGGTAATACCGGAAGATTCTAATTGTGCTTTCAGTAAGGAGTTTTCTTTAATTGGAGATCCATCGCACGCCTGCCAAATTTTTAATTGTGAGAGGTCGATACCTGGATGGACTGCTATGATAGTGCCAATTGGCACTGAATCGTAAGATATCTCAGAGCAAACCGCATACGGCATGACCGGTAATTGAACCGTTTTTTGCATACAGTTGTTAAAGTTTAATACATATGAATAATGGTGTTGGTCAACAGGGACATCAAGAGAAAATGAAAAAACACCATTAACTATATTTACATTTTTTGACGTAAAAAACACTGTACCGGTTTCTTTAATTTGTGAAATCTCAAGAGGTAGATTGTTTGTTGTCATTAGATTCCCGTCATCGGGTGAAAGAAATCCCTGAATTGTGACCGGTACTCCAATTAAGCAGGCACTGAAGAAGAAGGTTATTAAAAATAGATATATTCTAAGCATTATTAATTTATTTTAATATAAAATATTACTCTAAAAGAAGATGGATAATTAAGAGTAGATTCCGGCGCTTGCCTATTTTTTATTCCAACATAGCTTCCCGGATCTATGCTATGACTGTGAGCTCCATCACTTGATGTGTAGGGACTAGGAAAATCACCATTAGGCGACATGTGGGTACCGCCATCCGCAGCAAGTCCACTGGAACCTCCACCGGAAGATACACCTCTTTGTTGATGTTCGTGCGGTAAAGCATCTTCAACAAACAATGAGGTATCGTGCCGGTGTGGTGGTAAATATCTGCTACCTGAAGGAATTAGTGATACAATCAAAGATCCCATCAATAAGACATCTTCATCCAATTTAGGAGTAACTGCTAAATACTTTTTCAATCGGCTATTTGCAGCGACGGGAGCACCATCGCATTTCTGCCAATTTGTAATATTTGGTTTATTTGCAAAAGGATGAATCGAGATAATTGAGCCAATGGGAAGTGTATCTTCTGAAGAGTAAGTCCCGATGCTTTTGTAAATACTATGTATTTCATTGGAAAAAGTATGAAGTGAATTAACCCTAGTTAGAATAAAAACTGAATTTGAATATAATAGAAAGTTTTTAATTGATTCATTTAAACTGATACATATATTTGTAAAAAAAGAAGCATTGCTGATAGATATAGTGGTATTTAAAATATTTACAGAATTGGTACTTTCGGCAATAAAAATCGATGTCTGATATTGTCCGGGCTCAATATTTGAAGGGAAAAAGTTGACAGAAATATTTATTTTGTTTATGGACAGTAATCCAGAAGGAATAAACAAAATGATACCAGAGAGAAAGAATACTATTTTCATCATGCGTGTCAGTTTATTTTAATATAATACCATATTTTTAGATGGAAACGTTCATAAACGGGTTCATAGGATTTATCCTCAGAAACAATGAAATATGAAATAATATGGTTATGTCGTCCATCTGCAAATGTCATATTATTTACTTGAATATCTCTTGGAACTGCGTCAGTTCGGCTAATCGGATGATAATGTTGAGGCATGTATGGGTCAAGAGACCATACAGGCATTGTATGGCTGTGTGACTCAGAACTCAATTTTATATCAAAAGTGTGAGCATGTTGTCTTAATATATTTGTACCGCCTATACCATAGGTATTTCCACCCATTAAATATCTTTGATCCATTAACTCAGGGACTTCTATTATTTTGTATTCGGTAAATAAAATACTTTCAGCTGGTACTTGCCGTTCAGTTGGTGTCCCGTGGCAGAGCTGCCAATATTTGGGATTTGGTTTTTCATCGGTAGGATACACTGGAATAATTGTACCGACTGGAAGGCTGTCACGTGATGTTTTCGTTTTTATTGCAAAAGTAGCTGCGGTTAATTCAATCTCTGATTTTCTGATTTCATCGCCAACTTTAAGTAAAAGTGTTACCTTATCAGCAGATTTAAACGAATTAATATAGGGTGATAGGTCTATTGGTAAGATATAAACTCCATTATCAGCGGTACATGTGGTATTGTTATCGGAATATTTTTTTACTGGAAATTCTAATGAATACCTCACATTAAATGAACCGTTAAATGGTACGCCATTTTTAATATAAAACCCGTGATAATAGATATTTGCTGATACAACAGGAAATATATACATTACTTTGGTTACTGTAAAAATGAGAAAAGCTATTATTTTTTTCATCTTTTAATGACAACTACTCTGAGCTTTTCTCCCGAACTCAATTTTATTAAATGGGACTGGAATTTTATTTGGAGAAAATAATTCACCGTATTATCCTGAGAATTTTTAAATGTGTACAGTGTCATTTCCCGGGGGCGCAAGCAAAGTATTTCTCAACATAGTTCTTATCAAAATTAAAAGAATAAATATATCAAAACAAGAATGTGTTGTATTCTCATCTCATAATATACTTAATAACATAAATTATAATATGTAAAATAGTGAATATCAAGAAAGTATATATTTTTCTCAAATTTGACAGCGTATTAAAAAAATGGCATAATAACTAATATAATAGACAGTAGCGTTATAATTCTAAAAGTACTTAATGCAAAAGAATACATTTTTCATCTTCGCAATACCAAAAACGATCCTTTTTACGGTATTACTCCTCGCGGTACAAATATACAGCAATGCGTTTGTTCCCACTGTTGGTAATACCATGAACAACACTGCAGATGATGAAATAATAATTCCGACTACATATGGACAGCTCTATCAGTTTTACAAATGTCTGTCACGAGCAAAAATGTATGGCGAAACTTTTCCATATGCCAAAGGACTTGCACTTGAGGATGGCACTCCAACTCGTATAATTACTACACCACTTTTGTATAATCTCGGAACAGCAAACACTGTACAAGTTATTCTGGGAACAAAAGCAGTAAATGATAATAAATATTATCTTCAGGTGTTTGATGCACTAGGCGGAAATGTAGCATACATAATTCCTTTTAATGCAGTCAAACCAATTGGCTCTGCTGTCCCCCTATCCTTTGAAGATAATGACGAGTTTCGTTCTTTTGCCATTGGTTTTGAAAATGGCACGGTACGAATATTAAAAAAACCCCGCACTGGTTATACCATAACTGATATACCCGCATGGGAAGAAAACACAGAGGGGTGGGCGGCTTTAGGAACTTCTCCAATAAGACTGCTTGCGGACGATCTTAATGGCGACTCAAGGGATGACCTGATTATGGTGAGAGAGGACGGTAGTATTTATACTGCCTTGTACAGTGGAAATGGGGTGGATCATTCCTGGAGCCGAATTGAAAATCGAAATGTTACTTCTTATGGATTTAGGATAACACCTACAATTTTTTCACATATAACGTCATCGACAAATATAGAGAAATATCTGGTCATTCCAGATTCCTCAGGGACTGTGTATCTTCTTAAGTGGGCAAATGATAATTCTGGTTTTTCACTCGTATTAAGTCAAAAAGTCTGTGAATTGATTACCTCTCCGATAGTTGTTGATGATTTTTCTGAGCATGGAAAGGTGCAACTGGTGATAAGCGCTGAGCTTAATATCCGTTATGTAATTACTTTGGCAACTGATTTACATTCAGTGATTGATTTGCGACAAAGTACAACGGCCTCATTTATCGACAAATACATTGCACTCACCAAGACGACTAGTCCTCTTGATTCTCAACAAAAGGTACTGCTTGCGAATACCTATGATTCAATAATCTCATTTATATCGCCCACAAACACCAGTATGTACGGGTTATTCCGACATACTGCACAACCATATATTCATTTCCTTGAAGCAATTGATAACCCCAATACTCCAGTTTCACATATCGGTAAGGGTGTCTTTTCACCCAATAATGATTTGGTTTTTGATAGTATTAAAAGTATTTATAGAGTTCTGAGCATAAATCCTTGCCGAATAGATGTGCGCATTTCAGATGTAAACGGTACTATTTTAAAAACGATAAAAAGAGAAGGGTATCAAGAAGATGATTACAACAAAGGATATGGAAGTTTTACCTGGGATGGAGGCGCTTTTAACGAGAATGCATCTGAAGGAACATTATCGGACGGGGATTATTACGCTACCATAGAACTCGATGGTAATGATGGTACTGTTGTAAATAAAGTAATTACTCTTTCCATAGATGTGACACCGCCCAATATTTCTTCTTTTCGTCTGGATCAGAGTGATGAATTGGAACACTATATTACTACGGTAAAAACGAATGTAATACTAAATTATGATGTTTCAGACCCACATCTTTCACTTCCAGAAGATGGGTTTAAAAATGTGGTTATCACGTTCAGAAATATTTTAACAAGTGAGTATTATGAATTCCCTAGAATTGCAGTACAGGGAAATAACACTTTTTCATGGACAGGGGTAAACCCGGCTGGAATGCCTTTGATAGATGGTAATTATCATTGTTTTATTAAAGTTAAGGATGCTGTCGAAAATGAAAAAACTGTTCAGGTTCCTGGTACGATTATAATAGATAGAACTCCGGCCTATGTACCATACATAACAGTAAGTCCAAGTATATTCAGCCCCGCAGAAAATCAATATCCATCTACTTTTTATCGACTTAATTCGAGCGCCAGTTACTTGAAAATGATTGTACACGATAACGCAGGGAACTTAATCTATGAACATGAGCTTTTCAATCAGGATAAAGCAGAATACAAGTTTCCATTCTATGATCTGGGCATTGTATACACAAATGGAGATGAGGCATCTAATATCGCTTTCTGGAATAATCTTCCAGATACAGTATACAAATGGAAGATTACTACCCGTGATACGGATTTGACATTTAATGGTCAGTTAATCGGTAATATATACGAACAAACGGCTACAGCCATAAAAAATAAAATTACAGCCAGAATTTCTTTTCCGATACATAGTGATCAAGCAGGAATGCCAGTCCCTGAGGCGTCTGCCATTCTTGAGGTTAGAGGTACTGCTGTTGATCCTGATGTGCACAATCCCAATGATTTTAAGTGGTACCGATTATTTTATAAAGAAGCACAGGTTTTTTCTTCTGATTTAGATTCTGGATATGTAAAAAATATGGATCAGTCAGGGCTGAACGGCTACGACAACTGGAAGCCGTTACCGATTTCTGCAGTAAATCGAGGAAAATTTGACGGAGTGTATTCTTCATACCATGGTGTGCGAAGTGTAATTGATGGGCAACTTGGCTTTTTTGATACGACTGCTGATGACATACAAAATGGCCGCGTTTATTCCATTTTACTCTCAACTCACGACCTCGGTGGGCATCTTACTTTCGATGTTGTATCAGTGTATGTAACCAATTCTGCCTTAACTAAATATCCTAAGATTACGATTCTTTCAAATACTCCAAATATAAACGGCGCATTGACGATTAATGCGTACAACTCCCGCATACACACCTGGTATGAACTGACAAATGGTTCCGCAGATTTAGTTTATGAAATATGGGAAGTTGTTTCTAATGAGCAAACATCTGAAGTCTTTGATTCCAGATTAGTTGAAATCCAACGAAAGAAATCCGCAGAATCAGGTGTTAATAATTTTGAATGGAAAGGAAGAGATTTATACAATCGAATAATTTCAACAGGAAAATATCGGATAAAATTAACAGCATCAAGTGTAAAGGGTGGTAATATTAACGAACAAATAGTTGATTGTTATGTATCCATTCTTGAACCAGTACGCATTGAAAAATTCGAACTTATCGGAGATTTTGTACATACCGCAGGGAGTCCAATTACATTTCAGTATAATCTATCAAAAAATGCTCTTGTATCAATGCTTGTCGATAGAGATGGTGATTCCATTTTTGAAATAACTAATTTTTCAAGTCATTTTAAAAGCGGCGAGATTGGTCTTGAAGATCCAAATCATTCAACGAGTTCATGGACACCGCAAATTGAAGGGATATATAATGTCGCAATTATAGCTGTTTCCGCTGACGAAGATAAAACAAGTGATCAAAAAATCATCCCCATCGTTGTTACCGCAGGAACAGGTATAGAAATACAAACCAACAATCCCATTCTTGGAACGAGGCTGATAGTCCCTGAGGGTCCTCAAAGGGGTAAGGCTAACTTTAACTGGCATGCAGAACTAAACGGCAGGTATGATCCTGAGAGAGCTGTTGATTTGAAGTGTGAGGTAAAGACCTCTGGTCCAAATAAAACCAATGAACCATCATACGCACTCAATGGGTATATTTCTTCAACAAATGTAATTGCGCGAGATGGGTTCGGGCAGCGTGTTGCTTCCTATCCCTGGCTTGATTACAAGATGAAAATATATAAACGGGCGGATATACCAGAAAGCAGCCAGGTCAATCAATGGATTAAACGATCACCTACAGATACAAGTATTTTGTATGACAATTATTATGGGATAAACCCTGCAGCAGTTTCCAAACTTTCTATTGAAAGAACAACAACAGGGAACGAAGTTGAAACCAGGGAATGCTGGCTGAACTGGGAAAGTCCTTCCGGTATTTTCCCAGCTCCCGCGAGTCTATATATTTCTGAAATGATTAATTTTATCAAAAAAGATATTGGCAAAAAAGAAATTGTCATGGTTGCTGTTGGCTTTAAATATGAACGTAAACTTCACTATCAAAATATTTATACGTTAGTATTGGAGGGAGTGGGGTCATTAGATATAAACTATTATGATAAGACTTCTGGTAAAATAAAACATTTTAATACCTACGGTCCAGGTGAGCATAGCTTTTATTTACCCCCATCGAAAACTTACAGGTTTACAACTAAAAGTAGCGGAAATTTCAAAGTAAGTATTAAACACTATGAAGACTATTCTTACACTGTGACTAGTTTTGGTCTCGTATTTCCTCCGGTTCTATTGCCATCGGTTTGCAATGATTGGTATGATAACCAACCATTATTACCAGAAGCCACTGCACTTGAAGTAAAACAATTTGACTATAAACCATCAAGTGTTGTTGGAATATTATCAGAAATATTTCTTGCACAACTATTTCCTTGGAACTTCATTAATGATTTAAGAACTAAAGTACAAAACGAAAGTGATTTTGGTGTGTTTTACAGTGGAAGACTAATAAATACTTCCGATTTAAGACAGTCACAATTGTTTAATAACTCACAATGGAGTGCTTTTTTTTCTGTTCCTGATTCTGACACTGTTGTTGGAAGACCGGATGAAGGACCAGGTATTAATTATTATACCCCATTCACTGAAAATAACGAAATTATTGCCCACTGGCCGCCAAGTTCGCTGCATTCAGATTTCAGTCGTTACATTGATGATCCAACATTGGGGGGGCAAAATATAGTCCCTTCAACCGGAGAAGTAAAACTTCAAAGCAATTATCAAATGGTCAATGGGAAAATTCCCGATACATACTCACGGCAATTTTTGATAGCGCAATTCAGTGACTTGAATTTCCCTCCCCATTTTGGTGATTATGAATTGTATTTTTTACCCGAGATTGAAGATGTTATCCCTGTTTCCTACTCAAATACCTATTTCAGTCAATCCAATATTGTTAATCGTATGCGAATTAATAGCTACTCGCGAAGCAGTGGGAGCATGACTAGTGCGTATTCAGTAGTTACTAATTTTGATAAGGGTGATCATATTTCAAAACGCTATCGTAACTTCTCCTTTCGTCCTTATTATACCAATTCACCTTATGTACAAAGTTCCTATCTGGAACAAACCGACCTTGCTTACCTTCTTGATTTTACATACCCGATGCCAGATGAAATTTACAAAGATATTGCATATACACCCCCTTCTTCTATTAAAACAGTAATAGCGAATCCTCCGGAAAGAAAAATAGTATATCAGGATGATATATATTTTTCAGACCCGAAAGATGTTAACCCAATGGCGGTTCCTTCTCAGCAATTTATCAAATATAAGCTAATAAGTGTTGTAACAAATGTTAACACCGGTTATATTACTGACATCCGGCAACTTGGTTTATCCAACTCTTTTATATATTCAATCGCTAAAGATGAACTTGGTAACCTGATAGTAGATAACGGTAATACTTTTCTTGTTACAAAGAATTTTATTGAAACATATGAATCAATACGGAATGGAATAACATATATTGGGAATCATACCGCCTTAGTAAAAAATATTCGACTACGGAAGAGGGATGTTTACAATGGATTTCCTAACGACGGAGATTTCTCCTCTCAGTCGAATGAATGTATTGAACGTTTTTGGCCAATGCCGTTCTATAAACAGGACGCTTCTCTGCTAAGTGAATTTGATAATAATAAATATTTTGCTCCCGGACGGGTAAAGGCTTATCAATGGTTTGACTGGGATATAAATAATATCAGCTTTCCTGAAAATAATTCTCCCAATTTACTCACAAATTCAGATTTTAAGAATGATGTGATGTTTTATATTATCTCACGTAAGGAAGATGGAACAGAAATTTATCGGTACAAACCTGAAATTATTGAGGTGCAAATAACAAATAATAATATTGTTTCAAAAATTATTGTGACTAATTATACAACTGGTCATGGGATTGCGCCTCAAAATATAGATGGTAACACCTATTATTTTTACGGCATCGGCAAAGATTATTTATTTTCAACATCGCCACTTGCCGAAATGATGGATATGATTGATATAAGCCCATACAGGTACAAAGGAGAATATCCGGTATTCTCCGCATTTAATCTTGAATTCAACAATCAAATGGCAACAAATGAGGATAGTGTTCTGATTTTCACTAATAAAAAAGAATCATACAGTGAAAGCGATAATGAAAGGGTTACACAGACAACAGACCAACCGACTTACCATGTTTTCACTGGATATCAGCCATTGATAGATGGTACAAGTTCACTTAAATATGGTTCGGTATTTGTCACCAACAAACCAAGAAATAGTAAATCATCTGATTATACTGACCTTTTCCCTGCAGATGGGTTAACAGTGTACAACAACTATGACATTGTACATGGTACGTGGGTTTCCACTAACGTCCTGGAGAACGGACAGTTATCAATCCGCACAAACCTACCCTGGAAAACATGGTTAACCTGGGCTGACGGGACTACAAACGAACTATTATCTGTATATATTACGAATAGCGGAATTGATGAATATAAACATAATATACAATACGACAGATTTGTCGTTACGATGAAACCGATGCTTGATAACGATGTAAAGATACCCCAGGAATTCATTTGTATCGATGCAGAATTTGAAAATGCACAACAGCAATACGGTAAAGACTTTTTATTATATACAAGAAATGTTAATAACCGGATGTGGAACCCTCTGCCGAAACAATCACTGCGATATCAGAATTGGGACAAAAGTGCTTTTAAAGCATTCTGGAATGTGACTGGTTTAAATGGGATACACGATATTAGATTAGTTCAGATTGGCTGGAATGAACTCGGGTCAATTGCCCGAATAGATGAATTTACTAATTCTATTATTGTGGGTACACTGGTTATGACAAACATGATCGGACAGCAAGCAAAAGTATTCAGTGCGTATAACAGGGTAGAACTGGATCTTGATCCCGTGCCAGAAGATTATATCAATGCATTAACGAATTCGGCGATTATTACTATTACTCAACTTCGTCCAGATAATATAGAACTCAAAAGCGACAGCAATTCATTGCCGCCTCTTGGCCCGATTTTTAAAATACAACCCTCTGCGCTTCCTATTCGAAGCAATCTTGCATATACCCCACGCCTTAAAGTGCGACTATTTGATGAAGAAATTGCTGCAGCAGGCGGAATAGAAAATTTCTGCATGTATGGAGTAAGTGAGAACGGTGCCTTATACCAAATGGACACATCATATGTGGCATCAAGTAATATGATAGAGATTCTTTACGGTCCATATACAGAAAAGACGATTAAATTGACAAATGATGTACGTGATGATGTGGCCAATACCGGTCCAGTATTAAATGATCCTTCGGATGTTCCTACTGTTTATTTTGCAATTCCTACTAATTCAGGTGTGGAATTCAGTCCTGATCATCACACGCCGACGTTATTTCCAAATTTTACTGTCCGTGGCAAGGCTGATGGCGGAGCAAAAATTGAGTTTACAGTAAACGATAATTCCATCAATCCTACAATTGCTGCAAGCGGGTATGCTGATGAAAAGGGAAATTTTGCCATCGAAGTACCTTTAACACCTGGAAAAAATATTATCAGAGCACGTCAAATCCGTTTTATGTATATGAAAGAAAAAACATTCAGGTGGATTTCTACTTTTTCTACTGATAATGATGCTCTTGAAATTGTGTATGATATAGTATATCCTCAGGCTCACTTTGTGCTTGATCACAAAGGCATCAGTCCTAACGATGATGGATTACAGGATATAGTAACCGCCTCATATCAGGCTGATGAAATTCTCTCCAGAGTGGATATTTCATTACTTGGTCTTCACAAAGAAGGAAATGTATTATGGACTTATAAATTTGAGGCAGATAAGGAAGGAAGTGTATATTGGGATGGGAAAACGCCATTTGAGTATGAAACTAATGTTGTTTACTCACGGTTAGTTACCAATGTAGTCCCAACAATCATTGATCTGCAGACTGTGTACAAAGAAGTAGAAATAACTGAGTATTACACAGTCCATGAAACACGAACAAACTATGAAGTAATAGAAGGAACTAACTATATTCAATTTAGTATTTATGATATCGCTTCTAACAAGACTACACTACCCGCAATTCCAGTAATAATTGACATCACCAAACCAATCATAAATTATTTATTTTCACAGCCGACTGGTACGAATTACGAGAATGAAATTTTTGTATGTGAAAATACAAAACTTAAACTTACATCAAAAGATAATCTATCTAGTGTTACAAATCTCATATATAGTTATGATAATCTGAACTGGTCTGAATATCAAATGCCGCTCTCTTTTGTTAATGAGGGTGTTGAGAAAATATATTTCAGTGCCATTGATACAGCGGGAAACTTTTCGAGTCCTTACTACATTGTATTCAGAAAGGATATTACGTCCGGAATAGTAACGATATTTTCAAATGATATCATTTATGTCTCAAATGGCATTACTTATTTCCCTGAAGTATTATCTTTTTCTTTAACTGCATTTGATACGAATGGAGATATTCAGTCGGGCGTCCGAAAAGTCAGTTATACTATCGATGGTGACAACTGGTATTCATTCAATGGTAATTTTGGAATTGTTCCTCTTTTTGAGATCAAAACGAATTATCAATATATTCAGGAAGGAACAAACATTATTACATCAGTTTATACAATAACAAATCGATTGTATGATGATGGGAATAAAATTATCACTGCAGTTTGTGAAGATATCAGCGGCGTAATTTCCGAAGAAATCAGAATTCCAGTTTCATTTGACTTTACTCCTCCAATAGCATCTGTAAATATAATTGGTCATCATATCACAAATATCATCAGTAATACTACCAGCTATATAGTACGCGCGAACCATTCAATTGGCCTGACGGGATACGATCCTATGATTGGAGAAGTTGCGACTGGTATAGAAACGATTTTATACGCAATAAGTAATATTGAAAATGGTGTGGTCAGTGATTGGCAGACTAATTATTACAATACTGAAATTCGCCTGCCAAGAGGTCATTTTCATCTGCAGACTTTAGTATTTGATAAAGTAGGCAATAGTAAAACAGCAACTTCTCAAATTATAATTGACGATGAACTACCTCAGGTAGATATTCATTTTACTTCAAATAAATACTTTATTGATACGAATGATAATTTTTTCATAAGTTCAGAATGCAAAATTTCTTTCAGCATTGATGATAATCTGCATAGTTCACTATTTGAAGGAACAGGAAAGACCCCATCGGTCTTTTATCGAATTAATAACGGAGAATGGAGAGAGGAAAAACCTGATAAAGAAATACCTCTTATTGAGATAATTCTGGAAACATCGTTGATTATTGAATACTATGCTCTTGATATTGTTGGTAACAAAAGCGAAGTCCGACAGCAATATGTCTATATTGATAAAGAAGCACCAAAGGCAGTTATTATTCCGTATTACAAAGAAACAGATAAAGTTGCCCCTCTCTATATAAACGAAGAACAGAACAATATATGTGTACCCGCAACTTCGTATTTACGCATATTTTCATTCGATATCGCAAATGTGAATATGATTGACTCAGGAGTAAAATCTGTCAAGTACGCAATGGATTCTAATTATTTTTCCAATAAGTATGTTGAGTATTCAAATCAAATTCTAGACATTGAACCAGGTTATCACGTTATAGCAATTAGTGTCAGTGATAACGTAGGTAATGAAAGTCCGGCTTTCCCGTATCAACTGATTGTTGACGGGGCAGCTCCTTATGTGCAGGCATTTATTGTTAATAGCAGCAACAATACCATTGAGTCTGAAGCCAATAATGCCTTGACTCTTAACAATCACGCGCGCCTCGCATTAATTGCCTTTGATTTAAGCAGTCCTTCTGAAACAAACAATCTGACGGGGAGCGGAGTTGAGTGGATACAATATCGTTTCAATCAAAATGAAAGTTTTACTAAATATACTGAACAAATTAATTTTGCTGGCCGCTCCAATGGAGTATATTCCTTGTTTGTCAGGGCAAGCGATAAAGTAGGCAATGTAGGCATTGAAAGGGAACTGAGTATAAATGTCGATACTATATGTCCTCTTTTAAGTTTCGAGTTTACTAATGGATATGTATACCGCAGTAATGTGCATATTGTTTCATCCCAGACTATAGGTAATGTTAGAGCGCTGAATGAAGCCGATACGCTTTCATGGGTTATGAAACTTAACGATGGAGAAGTGTATGCTTCTGCAACCGGAAATGAATTTTCATTTCCATTCGACACTATCAGGTATACAAACCACATTTCTTACGTTACGTTGGGTGATAGTTCGATAACCAATTCTATATCTTATGAATCCTCTTTTGGTGATAATTTTGTTAAAAACATTTCTAATATATATTCATATCTTGAGCAAACAAACATAGTGTATGGGGAAATTGAATTATCCTCTCTTGCAGCGCGTGCAATTGATCCTGCGGGGAATTCCAGTGAAGAGTTAAATTATTTATTCGAAGTAGATTCTTCTCCTCCACTGCTGGAAATTCAAAGTCCTTTTACTAATATCAGCAATGGATGGTGGATTTTTTCAAATAGTATCGTTTTTAATGCAACAGCTATAGATGTTGGTATGGCTGGAGTGAAGTCAATATATTATTCCGTTAATGAAAAAGATTTTAAAGATGTCACCTGCATCATATCTGAGCCTGGATATTATGTTTTACAATTCACCGCTGTCGATTGTGTCGGTAATTTAAGTACTCAAGACCGTCTTGCATATCTTGGGAATAATTTTAATAGTACAAATGCCGCCGATATTGAAAATGGGACGGAGAATCCAACACCAATTATAAATCCGGTTATACCCGAGAATGTTTTTGTTTCATTTAATATCCCAGGGGTGTTTATTGATAATGAAGGGAATAAATGGATTTCTCCAGCAAACCAAATTGAACTTAAAGCGGAGAATGGAGATGGAACGGAAGAGATTTATTATGCAATAAATAGTGATACCTTTAAGTTGTATTCAGGAGATCCGCTGTCAGTAGATACTATTACTGAATCGAATCAAACTTCATTGTCGATTGAAACTTATCTTAGACGTCCTAATGGTGCACAGAGTGTTACGACAGGAAATGTTTATTTTATTGATTCAACAAAACCAGTATTTGAAGTGTTTATTATTCCTACGGGTAATGATGTTCCTATAAAGCTGTATCCAGGCAGTAATTCATATACTGAAGGATCTGTTATAAAATACCAGACATTTGATACAGCCAGCGGTATCAGGGAAGCACTGGTTTCGGTAAATCAGGGATCTTTCGCTGATGCACCGTTACAAACAACTCCTGATGATGGCATGTCAATTCGCTTTACAATAAAAGATAATGTCGGGAATGCTTTTGAATCACAAGAATATATTTTTATTAAACGCGACGTATTACCTGCTCCGGAAATAATATTGGCGAACTCGACTTATGAAAAAGGCGGGATTATTTATATTCAGGGTGCTCTTAATTTTTCAATTACATTGACTAATATAACGGAGGACGTGATACTCGAATATGCTCTTGATGATAGTGGTTTTCAGCCATACATAGAAGAAGTAAATATAGGCCTGACTTCAGGAAGCCATACAATTAAAAGCCGCGCTCGAACCTCAGGAGGGATCTCAAGTCCTGAAACAGTGCTTTCATTATATATCGATGATTTTGCTCCAACTACAAGAATATTCTTCAGTGGTAAAACTTACAATGACCCAAAGACGGGCGACATATATTTTAATAATACCGCCGGAATTATCTTATCAAATATTGATTTTGGATGCGGTCTTAAGTCCATATACTACCAATTCGACGGCAATGAATGGATTGAGGTTAATGATGCTGATTATGTCAACATTCCCTTAGCGTCATATCCCGGAAAACACAATTTCTCGTACTATTCGATTGATAACATTGGCAACACAGAACCGATGAACACAATAAATTTTAACTTAAAAAACTCAAGCCCACGTATACTTTCATACAACATTTCTCCTCAATCCTTTACTCCTGAATATGATAAGTATATGGATATAGATGTTACAGTCAGTGAACCAGCATTTATAAGTATAGATCTTTTTTCCCTTTCTTCAGAAAAAGTTACAACTATTTCATCAAGTATTTTTGCCTCTGAAAAGTTAAGTAAGATTTGGAATGGTAAAAATCACGAGGGAATTGATATCCCTGAAGGATACTATACAATAGTGATTACAGCTGAAGACTTTCTTGGAAATGTATCTGCTCCAAAACAAACAATGATCTGGATTAACCGCAGCGGAGATTCATTCAAGATTGTCAATGTCCAGATGGATAAACCTTCATTTAATAATTCTACAAATATCCAGCTTTCATTTGAGATAACCGGTATAAATAATGAGATGTCATGTATTGACAATCTAAATGTATCGGTGTATCGACTTGGAAAAGTCGCTGAGTTATTACATCTCTCAAATATCCCTGGAGGAACTTATTTTGCTAATTGGGATGGTTATAATGATAACAGTGAACCTGAAAGTGATGGTGAATATTCGGTCTTTATTACCGCAGAACATAAAGGAACAACCATAAGCTATGTTAAAAAAGTAATACTAGATAATATCAAACCCCGGATCCTTGATGTAAATTACGACAACCCTGTACTTACCTCATATTTAATCGGAGGTGAATTTACAAAAGAAAGTATTCGTATCGGTGCATATTTGTTTGATGCCAGATCAGAAAATATCAAAACCTGCAGGTTTGATGTTTACTCTGAAGATGGTATTCTTGTTTTCAATAAATCATTACTTCTTGAAACTCCAGATAATCAACGCGTTTACTTTGTTTGGGATGCTACTTATTCCAGCGGGGAAAAAGTTCCTTCCGGTAATTATCGAATAGAAATAAGGGCTATCGATTTAGCAGATAATACATCAGAAGCGGTGATTGTTCCGGTTACTATACAAAACTCCAGACCGCAAATTACTCTTGTTACAAATTATCCTGCCAATATTTCGCCAAACTATGATTTTGAACAAGATCTTGGAAATATGGCGTGGCATGGATATTCAGATTTCACCAATTATGCGTTTTTATATGTGGATATTCTTGATGATAATAATGTTGCCTTACACAGAGTCTATAACGGTGTTCGATATCAGCTCAATCCTGATACCAATGCAGAATTGTCCTGGAGTGCTACAAATATAATGGTTAATTGGGATGGGCATGATGCGCATGGACAAGTCATGCCAGACGGTAATTATACCGCACGACTCGTGCATGTTAATGATGCAGGTATAGATAGTAATCCTGTGTTTTGCACATTTAAAATTGACACAAAACCTCCTCTGGCATTTTCAAATATACAGTTTAATGGATTTGATATAGCCCAGGGTGTTGAAGGCGGAATACGAACAAACATCAACTTAAGTTATGAAAGAAACGATGATGCTGCTGTTGGGCATTTAATCTCTGGTGACATCAAATCGTATTTGTTAAAATCATCTGCAGAGGGTTTTTTATATCCCCGTTTTAATGTAGCTATAGAATTTACTGCTTACGGAAGTAATTACTATTTTCCACCTGTTACTTTAGGATATGAAATGGGTATACAACCTACAGAGGCAGAATATGAAGTAGAAAATTATTATCCACCAATTGTCCTTGAAAATCCAGATAGTATTATCCCGAATTCACCTGCCTCAATTTTTTGGAGGGGCAGTGTGCTATCTAATTACATCAACGCTCGCTACCGCTACATTCCCGAGATTACTATTACAAATACAATTTCAAACTTTAATGTGAACAGTCCTGATGTAATTATTCACGACATTCCGATGACATTGCAAAAGTTTGCGCAGCTGATGTATGCAGAATTCTACACTGTATACGTTAATGGCACTGTCAACCAAACAAATGCGTATTATCCGAATACCAAAACAGCGTTTCCTGGTGTGTACTGTTCTCCAAAGCAAGAAAAGATGGAACAATTCATTGTATTTTCATTCGCCACCAATGAAAACACAATACAAAAGATTCCATGGCAAACAAATGGCATAGTATCGACAATGCTTAGTGCTGACGCGGATACTGAAATTATCTTACCAGCAGCAGTCTTAAATGCTCATCAAATACCTGATAAACTTGAAACAAAAGATCCTATTGGCGGGAATGCCTGGTATTCGGTACGTGCGTTTTTAGTTGTCAGCAATGGGGCAACCGTGGTATCAAATGAATTGGCGCCGTCGCAATATAGTTATAAGAAAAGTGACAACGGCACTAATTATATTTTTCGTCTGATTGCCAATGATGAAACAAAAATATCTTGGAATACCAGCGATGATGTACATCTTTCCAACAGTGCAGGAATGCTCCAAAAAACAAACATTGCATTTGTGCGGCCAAATAACCAGCCGTTTCATCGAAATGTATACTATGAATATGACTATACGCTCCCCACAAATGATTTAACCAATATTATTATCAGCGATTGGTCAATTCGGGCTCTTGATATAGAGACTGGTGAGAATGTGGATGGCATTAACATAGAAAAAATCACAACTGAGGGCGATTTTGATATTGTCATTGATAGCAGGTTATCCATAAAATTGGTACAGGCCGAAACGCTTGAGTCAAATGGTATATACTCAAATGCTTGGTACGGTGATGAAAATGGAGGCAATCTGGTAAAAGACGGCATGTATCAATGGAATCTGATTGCACGAGACCATGCTGGAAATGTTACTCAGGAAAAGTTTCAGTTAACTGCTGATGCGACGAAACCTGTATTGGAAATAACCGATTTAAATCCTATATTGAGATATGAAAACACAATGCCAGTTGTCATTGGCACAGTAGTGTTTAATGGTACTGTTGCTGACACACATTTACAAGGGATGAGTGCTGCATATTCAAATGCTGATAATAATCAATGGATTTCAATTGCCAGTACCTATGGAGAAAGATACACAAATACTTTATTTACCTGGGATACTTCAATAGTACGCGAAAAAGCCTTATTTGAGGTACAGATCAAAGCAATTGATACGTTCAGTAATATTTCAATTACTAATCTACAGCTAATCATCGAGCCAGACCCATCAGCTGTTCTTGCTGTTTTGAATGTTACAAATAATATTTTCTCCCCCAATAGTGACGGCAAATCGGATATTACGGTTCTTTATTGTGAAGCAATTTTATCAGTGACTAATTTTAAAGTAAATGTTTATAACGAAAATGATGAACCTGTTTTTTCTCAAAACCTTGCTGACATCGCCGAGGGAGCACAAGTTGAAATCCAGTGGGATGGGAAGAAAAATGACGGCACCGTATGCTCCAATGGACTATATAAAATGGTATTGTCGGGAAGCAGTGCGGGTGCTACTACTTTTGAGAAAACAGTATTTCTGGAAATTGATCTGAACTCTCCAGTCATTGAGATTGAGTCTCCAATAAATAATGATATCATCGGCCGTGTAGTTGATATAATGGGGAGTGTATCTGATCCTGAAAATAATTTCTATGAATATATTGTTACTCTTGAGTATTATCCAGAAAGTAATACAATTCCCGTTGAGTTAGGAAGAGTTATAAGCAGGCGATCGGTTATTACAAATAATGTTGCGCATTTTAATAATGCTGAGCTTCCTGAAGGTTCATATGCTGTAAGGATTGTTGCGTCAGATATCGTCGGTAACATCAGCGAAAAAATAATATCTGTTTTTGTTGACAACTCTGTTCCTGTCGCCTTTTTGGCAACACCTGGCGCAGGTACTTTTCAACGAAAAACCATACGTGTTACCGGAAAAGCTTATGATAAGAATATTGAAAATGTCAAACTGCTTTTGGTCGAACACAGCGGAACTCCTCATCTTGTATATGAAGGAACAAATAACATTGACGGCTTAATCGGAGAAATAAATACTGCACTTTTTGAAGACGGTAACTACACATTGCAATTATCAGTTCTCGATAAAATTGGTAATATTCAGCACGATCGCAAAACAGGACTAATTATTGATAATACTCCTCCCGAAGGTTCTTTTACTAAACCTGCTCCCAATGAGGTATGTGCAAAAGAAGTAAACATTGAATTTATAATTATTGAAAAAAACCCGCTTTACTATTCAATTGAATTATATGACGATATTCGTAATATCCGTATCCCACTTGTTGGAAAAGAAAGCAGTAAAACCGATCTTTCCGGAGTTGGAGGGGAAATAATAATTTCAACCACATTGACACTTCCCGACGTTGAAAACGGAAACTGGAAACTACTTCTTTATTCATATGATCAAGCCGGTAATAGTTCCCTATTTTTGAGAGAAATTAATTATGATACACTGCCTCCGGTTATCCAAGTCTCAACCCCGAATAATGGTGCGGTGTATAAAAATAATGTACCAATTTCAGTTTCAATATCTGACTTAAATCCTGGCTGGTATTTAATCGATCAACAGGTATTTGGTGGAGGAGATATATGGACATCCATAACTAATAATATTGCTTTTTCTTCCAGCAACATACTTTGGGACACTACGGGATTTGATGAATATCGCACCATCCGTTTCACTGCTATTGATGTTGTTTCTAATAAAATGGTTGAATACCGAACCGTCAATATTGATAATGCTGCACCAGTAATCCTTCCATTACAACCAACAGCCCTGACATATTATAGCAATTTATTACCAATTCGCGGTACTTTTACTGACCGTAATTTGGAAAGTTTAATTCTTAAAATAAGTAATGGTTTGGATTGCATGACTTATGACCTATCTTCTGATAATCTAAGTCTCGGGAAAGATATTGAAACTGATACTCTCAATGGTCAGTATTCAGCAGTATTCGAAGCCGCTGACAGAGCGGGAAATATTTCCACGGTTACTATTTCCCCGATTTACTTTGATAACATTTCACCCGTAATAACTTCTTTCTCCCCATCTTCAGAAACTCACATCAGCGGAGAAGTACAAATTTCTTGTCTACTCAATGAAGTAAACCCTGTAAATGTATGGATCGATTTCGCTTTACAAAATCCATTCAGTAATATGATTATTCTCAGTAATAATGGCTCAGCATGGGTTGGAGCGATAGATTCATTCAGTTATCCTGATGGTGAATATTATGGATTTATTCGCGCTTCTGATAAGTGTGCGCATAATACGGAAATAGCATTTCAATGGACTGTCGATAATACTGCACCTTTTATAAATTTCTGTGAATTACCCTCAGGTGTTTTTGATCCCCGAATACAGTCAGTACTCGTAAAATGTGATGCTGCGGAACCTGTATTGTATAAGTGTTATGTTTCAAACGAAAATGAAGTTCTCCTCGTATATCAGTCTAGCATTTATGTTTCAGGAAATATGGAGTTCAACTCTCCCCTTAAAGATTATAGCAATAATATCTTATCCGAGGGGTCAGCGCAATTTATATTGCAGATCGTTGACCGAGCTGGAAATATAACATCTGTGAAATCCACTTTAGAATTCAGTTTTGACACAATTATGCCCAATAGTGCAATACATATCCCTGGAAAGCACTTCACAAATAACAATGTTGTGTTTTATAATGCGATTGAACCACAAATTGTCATTTCAGGATACGACAGTTTTTCAGGAATTTCAAACATCTTTTATGAAATTAACGGCGGTACAGAAACCATATATACTATGCCTTTCACATTACCAGATAATCAGCACCACGCTGTATCATTTCATAGTGTCGATAATGCGGGTAATACAGAATTGGCTCAGGAAATATCGCTGTACAATGATACTGTAGCGCCAGTCGTTAATTATTCATTTATTGGTAGTTTTTACGAAAAAGCTGACGGAGTTTTTTATCCTGCCCTCGGCACAGTTTTGTCAGTCGAGTATATTGACGCAGGTTCGGGAATTGCTGATGTGTATATTTCACAGTGGAGTAATAATTTTTCAAAATATAGTGCACCCCTTTCATTCCCATACACAGGAACTAACACAGTACGATTCAAGTCAATCGATAACGTTGGAAATGAGTCTTCAATAACTACTTTTGTAATCGTTCCTGATCACAAGTGTCCAGCTATCTCTGCTGCCGGTGATGTAAGTACAGTAATAATAAACGGTTCATACGTTTCTATCAGCGAGGTTCAAAATATTACTTTATCTTTTGAAGATCCCGAAAGCGGTTTTAAAGAAGGCAGAGTGATTATTAATGGACAAACTATTTATAACGTTGGGAACGTACTTAATATCAGTAGTACTGCTTATGCCATCGGTGACGAATGGCAATTGTACTGGAGTGATAACGCTGGAAACAGTACAAACATAATTGTTACAGTTGTATCCGATACTACATCACCAATGTCCACACTTGGATATTATGCTGAATTACCGCATTCAAAAATGATTTTTGACAGCTGGACAAATTTCCATGCTGAAATTCCTGTATTCATTGTTCCTTCAAATACGGCGCTTTCAGTAATCGCATGGGATGAACATTCAGCGATAAAAACACTTGAAGCCGCCATTGATTTCGGGGGCATCTCTGGTGTCTTCAATGATGGCAGCCGTTTTGTGCTCTCTAATGAAGGAATGTATTCAGTTCGCACAAGGGCCATAGATCATTTCCTGAATATTTCATCAATAAATACAAATGATGTTTTTGTGGACACCAGTCCGCCAAATATTACTTATGCAATTTTAGGTAATTCCTATTTAACCAATAACAAACTATTTCTGACGGAGAATAGCGGATTGATTTTTAATATTACCGATCCGACACAGTATCCGCAGAATATTATTCCAGAAATAACAGCCGCTTTTTCTTATTCCAGCGGTATTTTTAATAGTAACGGAGTTTATTCAAACGGCGGTCTGATCCAATTTCCTCAGGAAGGCACTATTAGTTTCAATCTATACGCCTATGACACAGCGTATAATATGGCAACCACTAATATTTCGTTGTTCATCGATAAAACGGCGCCCGAAGTAATACAAAACATTTATTACCCGCAAGTGAAAGGGTATTATAAAGCCGGGACCCTTGTTAATTTTAGCTGTGATGATTACGATGGCGCAGGTGTCTCTGCCTTATACATTTCAACCAATAAAATAGATTGGTATGAAAGTTCTATTTTTTCTATTAATGACAGCTATGTAGAAGTAAGCGCTTATGCAGTTGATAACCTTGGAAATCAAAGTGAAATATCCTCATCTGAATTTCGCGCTGATTTGTTTCCCCCGGAAATATACATTACCAATTTTGGTGCCTATTATAGAAACGGAGACATTACGCACGTTTCAAGAGGTAGTGATATAGAATTACATGCATCAGATAACGAAAGCGGGTTAAAACAATTAACATATGTAATTGAGGGCGATCTGAGCACGGAGTATATTCAGCCGATTAGTACTCTATTCTGGAATGAAGATGTAATTCAAACTTTGCGAATTTCAGCTACTGACTTTCTGGATAATTCAACAAATTATGAAGTCAAATATATGGTTGATACAATCGGTCCGCAAATTTCACAAGTCACCATTCCTACAAACAAAGTTTATGTCCGGATGGGCGCTGTCCCCATCAGTTACACGATTTCCGAACCATCGCAGACGCGAATCGAAATTATCTCTCCATTATCTGGAGTGATCTGTGTTCTTCTCATGTCAAATGCCGTTATTGGTTATCAAACATTCAGCTGGGATGGAAAAAATGAGTTTGGAGAATATGCAGATGCCGGAGAATATCGTATCACCTTTACAGGTCGGGATCCTCTTGGAAATTATGGAGATGCGGTGGAGGTTCTTATTACAATAGATGATGACTCAAATCCACCTTCAGTTTTTGTCGATAGCGAATACACCTTGTTTAAGCAATATTATAATTATTATTTATCCCCAAAAACAAATAATATTTCTCTTTCCGCCGTTGATTATGAGACGAGGGTTGAAGGGGTATATTACTCTTTAAACGGCAGTCAATACCTATTGTATTCAAATAGCATTGGACTTATCCAGGGAATAACCAATACCCTTAACTTTTACGCGGTTGATATTTACGGGAACAGACAAGTTGTCCAGACAATGAATATTTATACTGATGATCAAAATCCCAAACTATCTCTTTTATTATCTTCAGAATATACAAATATCGGGCAAACCAATTATATAAAACCCGAGGCAAACCTGTCGTTTGCAATCGAAGATAATATCAACTACGGGACGTTCTTATGGTATTCGTACTCCCATGAGGGATATCAAGCAGCTCAAGGAAATACTATACAACCATTATCGACTTCAAACGTGTTGTACGTCTATGTAGAGGACAAGGTCGGTAACACAAGCGAAATTATTACTATTCAATACCAGGCAGTATTATTACAGCCAACAGCTAATCTTCATGCAAATCCGGAATTAACTTTAGTACGTCATACTAATTATGCATATTATGATACTGAATATTCGTTTTCATCCAGCCATCATTACCCAGTTCCGACTCAAATCAGTTATTCCTTAAATAATAATGATTGGATAACTTTTTCAAATGCTTTTATTCTCGTTCCTGAATCAACCAATATTTTAAGATATTTTGCAATTGATTCTCTGGGGATTGCCGGAGAACAACAATATAAAATAATTGTTGTCAGACCCCCTGATTTAACTCCGCCGGTTACCACAGTGAACTATTATCCTGACGGATATATGAAAGACGGAATTGCGTATTTCTCTTCAAATATGAATATTATTATTTCAGCAAAAGATCTGCTTGGTTCAGAAGATGGAGTCGCTCTTGGCGTTGACGTAACGTATTATCTACTGCAATCTAACGGAATCATTATTCCTGATATCAGTAATTACACAAATAGAGAATTACAGAATTGGAGTATATATGATGGTAGTCCGCTTACAGTAAATCAAGAGGGTTTCTTTATAATTGCGGCCTGGTCAAAAGATCTGATGCCAAATTTAGAAGAGGTTAATGCGCAGTCTTTTTATTTAGACATGGCCAAACCGACAACTTCTCTGATATTTGTCGATTCATCAGGCAATAGTAATGTTAATCCAGGTAATCTGATAGTCGGAAATGGATGCCAAATACTGTTAACTGCAACAGATGATGTAAGCACTGGTTTTTATAGCGGAGTACGATATATTGAATATTCATTTGGACAAGGCTGGATACGTTATTCACAACCAATCAGAAGTACTGCTATCCCTGACAATACTATATTATTAAAAATCAGATCTGTCGATAATGTTTTTAATCAATCATCGGTGTTATCAGTTCCAATAATAAAAGACATATCAGCACCTTTTGTTAATATAGTGTCCCCGCGAAATGGTGATATCGTTACGGAAAATATTCCTTTGTATATAAAATGCAGCGATGAAAATCTCGAAGAAGTTCAAATCAGGATCTTCGGCAATTCAAATGAAATGGAATACAATCTATCGGACAATCTGACCTCACCATCAATAGTATGGACAAACAGAAATTGGCCAATGGGTGAATACAGGATAGAAGTTGTCGCGACAGATAAGGCGAATAATGCTACAACTAATTTCATATATCTTACTTACGGAAGCCCAGTACTTGAAGCTATTTACGGAAATGAAGAAAATGGCCGACATCCGCATCTGAATAAATGGCCATATTTTAAATGGTATAAAATATTAAAGCATCTCTATTCGTGGTCATCTATAAAAGACATGCCGGACTTTATTCCTTATAACCAAATGAAGTTTAAAAAGCCTACCGATTTAACAGTATCAGTAATGGATTTTGTATATGTGTGTGAACAAAATCCTGCTTTAATCAGAATACTTGATGGAATGGGTAATCAATTATCTATCATCAAAACAACCTTTATAAATAATAATCATATTCATTCCTTGAAAAAGCCAAGCTCAATTCACATTGATAGCACAGGCCGTTTTATAGTAACGGACACAGGAACGCAGGACGTATATATATTTACACCGTATGGTGTTTTTGAACGTTCTCTTTCTTTTGGTAAAATTATTCCTCAAAAACAAAATAAAACAACTTTATTTAAAACACCTTATGATGTAACCTCATTACCAGATGGTGAAATAGTTGTTGCTGATAGCGGGAATCATACAATAAAAATATTCAGTTATGACGGTACACTCATTAAAGCCGTATCAGGTTTCAGCTATCCTATGGGTGTTGAATATATAGACGATGGGGAAATACCAAAAATTGCAGTGGCGGATACCGGAAATAACAGAGTTGTCTTTCTTACAACTACAGGAGAGATTTTCTCAGTTTATACAGGACAAAGCTGGATTGATAAAAATAATGTTATTACCGCACTTACCAATGGAAAGGCTCTTAAAAGTCCTGTAAAAATATCATTTGATAATCATCAGAGAATGATCATAAGTGAAATTACAACAAGCAGTCAACTTTTTATTGACTATATGTTTAATGACGGCGACCTGGATCTGGCTTCTGTATTTTCTACTGTAAAACGCAGTGATCAGTACGGTAATACAATTACTACTCTTTCCAACAGAGCGATTAATGAAAATAATGTTTTGCTGCCGCATTCAGTAATACTTGGACTTGATTCTGCTATCTGGGGTAGCTCAATATACTTATCAGATTATAAACAAAAAGTTGTTGAAAAATATTCTCTTTCGACCATTGAACAGCCGGATACTATTTCTCCGCTAGCAGATATTTTTCTTACGAAAGAGGAAAATTATACCGGAAAGCACAAGAAAATCACACACCATTATGACAGAAGTAAGAACAGTCCTGATACTTTAACCATTTTTGGAACCGCTGCAGACGCATATTTCTCAGAGGCTATACTCTCATATCAGAAAGATAATGCAAGCCCAAGAATAGTCATAGAAAGAATGGAACTTCCAGTTTGGAATGGAATCATAAGCAAGTGGGATATTTCAGATATTCCTGACGGCACATATATGCTGTTTCTTGATGTTTATGATTTAAGCGGCAATCAAAGCTCCGAAAGTATAGAAGTCGTCATTAGCGGGAAACGTATCGATATAAGTATCTATGATAAGAACCCACCAATTTATAGTAATGCAGCTCCATTAAAACCTGTTGTAACCAGTGAGAGCAGCGGTTTTGTTTCGCCAAATTCAAATTACCTGCTCTCATGGATTTATTCAGATCAAGATGTAAATGATTATCAAACCAAATACAAATTGTTTTACACTATCAATGACGAAGAAATATCCATTGAAAATACTGGAAATACCAACATGGTAGTTATTGACATACACAGTCTCGGACGAAAAGACGGTGTCTACAATGTGAGAGTTCAGTATGCTGATAATCATGGCGCCTGGTCAGAAAAAAGTGATGCAGTAACTATCATCAGAGATACTCAAAAACCAATTGTAAATATCATTTCACCTGTACACAATGCCGAGTATATTGATTTAGCTGAAGTAAATGTTTCAGTTTATGATGATAACATCGCTATCCAAAGTTATTTACTGAACAATGGCACTTTAGAAAAGTTACCTTATGTAATAACTAATATGGGAAGTAACACATTTCAGGTTACGATAACTGATAAAGGCGGGCTCAGTGAAACGGCAGTAAGTCAATTCAGCATAGTATCGAATGTACTATATCCAACCAATGACACATCAAATGCTATTTCGACAAACTACTATCACCAGGTCAGCATTCAACAAACACCGGATGGCCTTTATAACAATACTGGTGTAAGGATAGACGCTGAATACAATGGGATTTTCTCTGAAAAATCACTTATTATAAATTCATCTAAAGTATTTGAAAATATAGAAACATCGTCTCTTTTACAGTTCAGCACAAACATATTGGCACAAGGCGAATATAACATATTAGCAAAAGGAATTACTCCTGACGCCAAAGTTTATTCTGCCTATACATACTTTCATATCGTGACGAGCACACCTGGTATAAGCGTTGAAAATGTAGTGGAGGGGGGCGTATATATTTCGGCCTCTCCGAATGTTATAGCAAGTAATATATTTAACATCCCTGTTACTCTTACAATGACTCTAAATGATACCTTATATCAGAACAATACAATAATAGACACTTCCGGTAATTATATACTTCGTTGCAGCGCAGTAGACCTGGCAGGTAATAGTAATTCATTAATTATACAGTTTACTATTGACAACACCGCACCCATAATCACAATTTCAGGGGTGAATGATGGAGCGCATTATAATTCATCAAGATCAATATCAGTATCCATAAACGATGCGACACTTTCCAATTTTCATATCTCACTTAATGGTGTTACTCAGCAAAACACTTTTACTGTAAGTTCAGAAAACTCTTATCTTCTCAAAGTCACAGGAATAGATGTCGCTGGCAACCAATCGGTCAGCGAAATGTCATTTGTAATTGATAAAACTCTGCCAGTGGTTATTGTTGAAAATCTTAAACATAATGGGATATATACTAAAGTGCATCCTGTAATTCGCATTTATGAAAATAATCTAAACACCACAATATCCAGTTTGGATATAGCTGGAATTTCATTGATGCCAGGACTTGAATTGACGAATGACCATGAAGGTCTGCCGTGCTGGAATGCAGTTTCGCCTGAAATTACCAATGTCGGTATTCAATCCCTCAATATTAATGTGATAGATAAGGCTGGTAATGCGTATACAAATACTTATTCATTTGAAATAATACCGTTTAATATTTATTCAAACTGCACTGTGTGGGCTGATTTTGATATCACTTCTGATTTTAATTTTGCACTCGGGGATAAGAAGGATTACAGCTTATTCCCCACAGTTGCTCCCGATGGGCTGCAATCAAATTGTGTAGCACCTGGACTTAGTTTTATAGATAAAGTACTTAAATATAAGACCAAGGATAATATTGACAGCGAAAAAGGCTCTATTGCCATGTGGGTCAAAAAGCCGGATCTAAACATAGCTGAAAATGGCAATTACCTATTTGCGTTAAAAAACAGTGCGGATGCAGATTACAAAGTATATTCGATGTGTGCATATATCTCCTCAGATTATGAACTGGTATTCAGTATCCAAGGTAAGCAGAACGACCTATTTACCATAGTTCTGACTAATAGCGGAAATAACAGATGGTATGCAGATGAGGATTGGCATCATTTAGTGTTCACATGGGATTATCAATCCGGCACTGCTTCGGTATTCATAGACGGCATTAATAAAGGTAATGTAAATCTGAATGGTGAATCAAAATCAAATCACGGATGGCTAATTCTGGGCGCAGCCAGAGATGGTTTATTTTATGGATTTAGAAGTCTTGAAGGAAGAATTGATAATTTTAAAATATACAACGAATTACTTACTGATGATAAAATTAAAATAATATATGAACTCGAGAAACAATGAATTGTAAAATAACAAAAGCACTATTTAGTAAAATTGTTGTCCTTAATGCAGCAGTACTCGTATTATTTTTGAGTGCAAATGAAACAAATAATATTAGACAGGTTTTTGCATATCTGGTGTCAGGATATGAGGCAAGAAACCCTGACATGCTAAAAGAATGCTTCAGTGATATGTCCACAAATCAATATGAAGCATACGTGAACATGTTTAAGTGTACACGTAATTATAAAGTCGATTTAAACTTAACGAATTTCATATTCGCCCAGGATCCGCGCTTTTCAAGAGTGGATGCTCAATTAACATTTGAGTATGAAATATTCGCAGGTACATACACTACAAAACAGAAAAAACAAAAAGAAATAGGATACTTCCTTTACAAAGCCGGAAACAAGTGGGTAATAGTAGGCACAACTGAAAAGAATACGGATGATCCCTTTGTTGCAGTAAATGAAAAAACTGCTGGTACAATCAATAAGGAATTGTCCAAGCTTCCAGAGGATGTACGAAAGAAACTCCTCAATGATTATTCTATTGTTACCGAGCAATACCGGAAGATGTCCTGGAAGCGTGAACCTCGCGCTGCTTTTTATGTTCTAAGTATTACTACAGAAGATGTATCAAAAGTTGAAGAGACTTCAATGTTATGGAAACTGGAGCGGTATCCACAAAGTACAATTGAAATACCTATTGATGTTTTAAACAAAATGAAATCAGGAACATTGTATTACTTTAATATCTTTGCATACTCGGTAACCGAAGAAACCCTTTCTGGTCAGATAATGAAAATAAAAAAGCTGTAAAATGAAATCATTTGGTATATCACTTTTTGTCATTATACTGAGCAGTACATTGTTCTGTCAGGAAACACCGAGCGCCGGTGAGGTTATTAAATTCGATTCTCTCATACAAGATGAGCCGCGCATTAAATTTTCAAAAGGTGTAGAGGAGAGTGTTGCGCCCTCAACCGGAGCTCTCACCGTTAAAATTCCATTAGTAAGTCTTGCCGGGAAAGGTATCCCACTAAATATTGAGTACACTTATAACAGTAGTTCGGTTCAATCATTTATTGATGAAGAAATCGGGTCTGGAACTCTGTCAAAATTCGGAACAATGGGCAGTATTCCCATTGATGATGATTTTTATGGCGGCTGTTTTCATGATCAATATGGTGTGCGAACTCATGGCGCGGTTATAACAGAAGGCCTTATTCAGGATATAAATTATTCGATTCAACACGTAGTGATCTGGGCAATCAAGCAGATTCCAGACGAAGCGAAACCACATATAATGAAAATTGTTGAAGCCAATACTTATATTTTAAATGTCGATGCCTGGGATAACAGCAATCTCAGAACATTCATTGCTCAGATGACACCATGCGTCGGGGAGGTTCGGGGGTTTATCGGCGAAAATATAGAGCTTAACTATGTAGATGAAATTTTGAATAGTATGAATAATCTTTTAAACTTAGACTTTGTGAATTTAGCATTGAATCTACGAAACGTGTATAACACAATAGCACAGGCAACATCTTTCAATAAGTTTTTAAATGCCCTTGATCAGCCTACTGTAATTTTGAAAGACGGCACCAGTCTTAACTTTAAACGGGAAGATAAAAGACCATTACTAGACACATATACCTATAAACTTAAACAACCTGATCTTAAAGAGCAATACAATTTGGTTGCCAAGAAGAATGGAACAAAATACGATTATTATTTTCAAATGAAAGACGGGCTGATCTATCGATTGAATGTAAACTATCACTTTTTTTACTATTTCGGCGCGAACATTGATTTGAAAACCATTGTAAAAATGACATTTAAGTTTGGTGGTTCTGGATCGGGTACCACGGTTACTACGGGTAGTCAAGGAAATTTTAACTCAGGTTTAATGAGTGTTTCTGATTTTGTTCCTGCTGGTCTAAAATCATTTCTGAGTTATGCTGATATTGCGAAAGAACTTGTTGAGATTTATGCCAGACCATATGGGGTGGTTGAAGAGATCAGCGATTTATCAGGAAACATTTCAAAAATAGAGTGGGAAAACAGTAATGATAATGCCAAGAGAATATCAAAAGTAACTGACACACTTGGAAGGGCCGTTCACTTCAATTATCATTATCCTTATAATTATTCATCAGCAGATCTTTATCAGGCATTGAGCGATGTTACATCGGTAAAAGACAGCAAAATATTTTATAATAATCCTTTCTTTTTACTGAAAAATATACAGAAACCTGACGGTACTCTGGTACATATTTCGTATGAGGGTGATGAAAGAAGGTTTTGTCCAGAAAGAATAAACATTACCGATAGTGAAAAAAGAATAACGAAAGTATATTTAGCAAAAGAAGGCGAAAACGCCGGGGCTTCTGAGATTATAGTAAATCCTATATTTTTGCTTGCATATCAGTACCGGGGACCGGATCTCCCCTATTTTTACGTAAATCGAATTGATTACCCCACAGGAGGGTATGTGGATTATGAACTTGAAGCATATGACAAATATACATACAAAGACCGGTATCCGGATCGTAACCTCACTGAAAAGGCTGTTATAAAAAGAACTGAGCATACGTCAATAGATGGAAGCAGAGATGTAAAGGATGTAACCACCTTTACTTATAATTATGATGTAGCGGATTCTCAAATCGTTTCTTTCAACTTTTCAATCAATATGATTGATGTCTACGATGTAATTAAAAGCATGCTGCTGCAGGTTAATCAATTTGCCGACAATTATCTGAAAATATCACGGATGGCCAGGGTGTACATTAAAAAAGTAAAAGAAGTACGAGGCGGCACAACTACCGTTACTGATACAAGTGGAAAGACAACAGTCTATACATTAAAGAAAAGTACTCTGGGGAATTTTAATCATTACATACTTAAGTTGAATCTAAGTACAGGATTGATATCGTTTGATGCAATCCTGCCACATGATGAATTTGAAGAGGGCTATAAACCTGCACGTATACAAATTACTGGAATAGACGAAAAAGGAAACGACTGTGAAGGTATTACCACGCTCAACGAATACGATGACAGGTGGTACCTGATAAAAAAAACAGTAAAACAAGGGGAGTTAAATAAAGGTTATGAATATATGTATGATTTTTATGGAAACCTGACTTGCGAAAAAGGTCCTTTAAATTCCTGGTCTTCGAATCATTATGGTCTGCAAAACAATACTGATTATGTTAATTTTGATAATCTGAAGTTCCTTCCCAATCTTATAACCGTAAAACAAGTAAAGCGTAATACAGAACTTCTTACAACATCATATTTTTATGATAATGATTTGATAAATCCAGGAAACAATTCAAAAAGAGGACTGGTTACAAAGCAAGAGGCGGATATAACCAGTTCTGAGAAAGCAGTAACTCTATATTCATACCGCAGTGACGGCTTAATACAGGCATCCGTTGACCCATCAGGGGTAAAGACCACCTATACACACGATTTTAATTCCGGAGCGAACACAATAGTCAAGACAGTGAGTATAGTTAATACCGCACAAAAGAGAGACGGCACGATTAATAATGAGAGTATTGTGACTAAAACCGTTCAAAACTGGAATAATGAATTTTTAATCGAAGAGACTGATGCAAAAAATAATATTACACGGTATGCTATGGATTTAATCGGGCGCATTACGAATGTTATCTTTGCTGACGGCACTTTTATGACTTACTCTTATAACGATTCTTATGCGCAGTATTCAAAAGGGTTAATATATGTTGATGTTAAAGATCAGGAACAAATAAATAAAAGTCATGGTCACTACCTCAGATACGCTTATGATGGACTAGGGCGATTGAAAAAACTCACCCAATGTTTTAAAGATCAAAATGGAATAGATGTTTCTTATGCATCTGAAAACTTTTATAATTCTGATGGTACGCTTCGGGCAGTACGTGATGCCCAGGGAAGGGAAACTCATTTGGTGTATGACGCCTATCGAAGATTAAAAAGAATTGAATATCCCGATGACACCGAATTGGCTACGGGTTATAGTTATTCCGGTTACAGTACTTATATACAAACCTTAAAGGATGCAAACGGAACCGTGACTACATATAAATTTGACGTCCTTGGCCGCCTTGTTGCGGTCACAGAACCAGCGACCGTTGACGCCTCTACCGGTGATGTGGTCGCGCTGCCGCATACCACGACTTATGATTACGATACCCTCGGCAACCTTCTTTCTTTTACCGACGCAAAGAACAGAACGACCTCATACCAGTACGATTTGATGAATCGCCTGGTGCTTGAAACCTACCCCGATAATTCCACGTTCAGTTATAGCTACGATAAAAACAACAACATCATTCACAAAGTCGATGCTCGCGGAGTGCATATTAAATACGACTACGATTCCCTCAACCGCTTATACAAAATACATGTTGATAACAATAACGGAATCAGCCATATTGCTCTTAACGAGAAAGCCTTTTTTGAATATGACCTCAACGGCAACAGAACGTTCGCACGCAATGAACACTCCTCGGCTGAGTTTGTGTATAATAACCGCAACTGGTTAACTTCTGAGACACGCACCATTGAGAGTACACCTTATACGTTTGGGTATACTTATAATACTGTTGGGGACTTGTTGACTACCGCCTACCCTTCCGGGTATAAGAGTTACAACTCTGTTGATACTTTGCATCGAGTTCTTAATGTCAAGTACTCCAAACCTGGTGAAAGCATCCTCAATGACATCGTTCGTTATAATTACAACCCGATGGGTACTATCTCTAACATCATCAATGCCAATGGGGTGAATCAAGACTTTGTTTATGACAAGCGTGACAGGGTGAATGAGTTCTTTATTTATCGCCAGAGTGACGGTCGGGATACGCCGATTCTCTGGCAGCGTTATGAGTATGACAAAGTCGGAAACCGTATTGCTGACAATACTTATGAGTCTGAGGGGCGTGGTGCTATCAGTGAGTATATGGCGAAGTGGAAGATTAATTCCAAGGACAAGCTGGGTGCTCGGGTTGCTTATTCTTACGATTCGCTTTACCGCTTAACTGGTGTCCACTATCCGGGGGTGAAGCCTCATAAGGATAATGATCAGAGGTACTTGTATGACTCCGTGGGTAACCGTATGCGGCACGAGTTTGAGCTGGGTGAGCATGACTTTGAGTACAATAACTTGAACCAGCTTACGAAGATGATTGTTAACCACGGGGAAGCTGGGACGAATTATTATTCGTGGGATGCTAATGGGAACCTGGCGCGGGAGGAGAAGCATTCGTTGTTGGGGAAAGTGTCGGAAAAAGACTACTTTTGGAATTATGATGACCGGCTTACGAAGGTTGATGTCGGGATAGAAGACAAGGTGGCGAGTAATCAAGAGGGCTCATCGGTTGTGTTTAAGCGGGACTTCGATGGGACTAAGGTTGTTGAAGAGACGTTGTATGGGGCTGTGGTTAAAGAGAAGACTACTTTTGTAAAGAAGACAGAGGAATATGGGCTTGATGGCAGTCTTAAATTTCTTTATATAGAGGGTTTTGGACGTATAAATGCTTTAAGGAAAAATAGATTAGAAGTATATCATAAGGATTTTCTTAACAGTACTGTCCTAATAACCGATATAAAGGGAAGTGTTATTGAGAATAATACGTATGACCCTTTTGGAGTTATAGAAAAATCAAAAAGTGAAAATAACTTAGGAAATGATGTAACATTTACAGGTCAAAAATGGAATCGTAAACTTGGTTTTTTTGATTATAATCCTCGTCCATATGATCCGGGAATCGGTCGATGGCTTGGACGTGATTTTTTAAGAGGAAGACTTAATAATCCAAAAACACTAAATCGTTATCAATATTGTCTTAATAATCCCTTCGTATATGTGGATGTTGATGGAATGAAAGATAGGGTTGCTGCGTTAGTTGCGAAAACAAGACTTATTGGGAAAACGTATAAATCTTATAGGTATATTAATAATCCAGGGGGAACTCATTTTAATAATCTTGGTCAATCGTTACGAAATGGTTTATTGGGAAATCGCGGTACGCCTGCTGGTGCCAATGTTACAGGCCAAGGATATAGGGATTTAGGCACATATAATTCTGGACAAGAAATACCAGATCAAATGGTCTGTAATGAACTTGTTCAGATAGCTTACATTATAGCTGGGAATAAGAGTTTTCCGTATACACGTAATGAAATGCGAACCTGGTTCCAAAATAATGGAGAAATGCAAACAGGTGGTGATATTAACTGGCAAGCTTTAGAAATGGGTGATGTTATTTCCTATGGTGGAGGCGAATCGATGCAAGGGCATATTATGATGATTACCGCTGTAACGAAGGGCGCTGATGGTAGTATTGCTGGCTATGAGATAACTGAGGCGCATTCTGGTGGTAAAAGTAGAACTAGAAATATCACCGCAAACCAGTATGCAAATAAAACGGATGTTTGGGTTGGTAAAAAAACAGATAATCAAGACTTTAAAATCGAAAAACCTGCGGAGGCGCCTTAAATGTGCAGGTACTTTTTCATAATTTTTTTAAGTGTTAATGTTTTTTCCTTGAATTTTATATTATTAACCGATATAAAAACACCGTTTAAAGAAGACTTAACAGCGAATGGTTTTTATATTAATAACAATATAAATTTATATTTCAATAGAACTGGTTCAATGTATGTCTATAACAAGAAAGGTAATCTTCTTAAAGTTGAAAAAAATGAGACGTTAAAGGAAAATGAAATAGATAACATTAGAGTATTTAAATTTGAAAAAAATGATTATTTAATTTATGCGAATAATTTTTCTTTTAGAATGATCACTGACAATAATTTTATACCTAAAAGTCATGTGTGCGATCTTCAGAATGTCGTATACCTCAACGATATTAATAAAAAAGTAATGATGAAATTAGCAGGACATAAGTATTCATTCAATTTAATGGATACAACTTACATAAAATCTATTAATCTGATATATAGGAATAAAGACTTTTTTATTTGTCCTGACGGATTGATGGGTAAAGGATTGGTTATTAAGTATTATAATAAAAATGGAGTATTGATCAAAAATACTACATTGTCAAATAATGACTTTGGTTTTAATATTGGAATACTTAATAAAAATATAATATTTGTTCAATCAGATTCTAGATTAACATTAGTTAATGAAGATGGGGAACGTCTATTTGATAAACTGGTTATTAGTGAATTAAAACTTGATAAAACACAAAATACAAAATGGCTTCCCTACTATGAAGATAATTATTGCAATTGGTATCTTGATGAATTATTTTTATATTGTATTTTGCATTTTAAAGGTATTTCTTTTGTATATAAAATAATAATTTAAAAATTCCCCCAACCAAAACCATCTCTCAAAATCCCGGTCCCCTTGACTGGTTTCCTCCTAGCGCTGCGACTCTGGGTCCCCCAGTGCTCGCTACCTCCTTCCTCTTAACCCCCAGCCCGTTTACATCACTTTATTACACTAAAAAACTCCTTATAAAGAGAGAATAAAATTCTATTATGCAATTAGAAAATAACGAAGAACTTAAAAAGTATGTGCTCACACTTACGCCTGAACTCAGTGAATTTATCAACAATCTTGAACCTGTAAAAAGCGGAAAATGCACACGTAATGAAATGATACGGAGAATGTTCAATGCAGCGCGTGCATGTATGGAAGTATCGGAAAGTTTCCGCACACAGGTGCTTGAAGACATCAGGAAAGAAGCGGAAAGAGAAAAATTGTTTACTCCGGATGGACTGAGATCTTTGAATTGAAAATGGAAAATAAGAGATGACCCGACTCTTATCTTCCGAAAATCCCTGTCCCCTTATCTGGTTCCCTCCTAAACTCCGTCGCACTTGCGAGACTTACTCGATGCCACCTGTTAGATAAAAATAGAATTAATGATATACTCTCTTATGAACAAAAACGCACTTGAACGAATGAGTTTAACAATTCCAACTGACTTGGTCGACTGGTTACACAACGCTGCAAGCACAATAAAAAGCCGTGGTGGGTATCGCCTACCAAACACACTAATAATACGAGCGTGTATTCGGACATTAAAAAATCTCGACATACAAAAACATTTCGGTGCTATTAAAGACGAAAAGAAACGAGGTCTCGCAAATACTGAAGCAAACGAAGATTTAGAAGCAATCCTTGTTGACCAGATGACAAAAGCCTTAAAAAAATAGTAAATTCACGCAAATAAAGATAGTTAAAGGTTCGATGATAGAAAAGTTATCGACCCAAAAATCCACTAAACATATCTTAAAAGTAACAAAAATACATTAACAGACAAAAATATGTATAGCAGCATCGATAGTTGAAATAATATATATTAGATATTATAATCGGTTGAGTATTTGAGTGTTGCTTAAATAAAATTACCAATAACTCACAAGAAATTATTTTAACGGATGATCAAAAATATGAAAAAATCAATTATATTCACTATGACAGTTATATCCTTACAGTTTTTGTTTCTAAATTTATCGGCTCAAGAAGCTAATTCAAAAACAAAAGACATACAAAAAAACAAAAAGATATCGAAGCGAATGGAACAGATTAGAAAGGCGTATGAAATGGGAGGTCGTGCTGCTGCTTTTGCTCAGTCACAATCCACAAAAATTAAAGTGGTATCAGAAGATATGCTCGAGTTCAGTGTGATTGTAAGTAATATCGAAAAAATAGGGGATGTAATTAAAACAGTAGAGGCACTCGGGGGAACCGTTCGCTATGCATTTAAAAATGAATTGCAAATATTACTCTCATTCGAACATATAAGCTCGATAAGTTTTGACACTAATGTGACTTATGTGCGCGAAACATACCGTGCCAGAGCAAATGCAGTAACAGGAGAACAAGTCCCTCTTTTATCGACGGATACTGCTAATTCCCTTGGGATAACTGGACAAGGAATAAAAGTTGCTATCATAGATGGCGGATTTAGTAATTTTTCAGGGGCTCAAGCTGCAGGCGACCTGCCCGCCTCTATCACCTACACAAATGACTATACGGTCGACGGTAACATTAACATAGGAAGCACACACGGAACCGCAGTCGCTGAAATGGTTTATGAAATGGCAAACAATGTAGAATTAATATTACTAAAAGTATCATCAATTGCTGAATTAGAATCTGCCAAAAATTATTGTAAAGCTAATGGGGTTAAAATTGTAAATATGAGTTTATGTTTTCCATTTGACAAACTATCTGATGGAAATAATGAATCTTCTGAAATCGTAAATGATGCCAGCGCAAACGGTATACTATGGTGCAATTCTGCAGGTAATTATGGACAGATGCATTATTGCGGAACATATACGAATAGAGACGGCTATCACGAGTTCTCATCTCTAAATAAATATAATTATTTGGGTTATCTTGAAGAGCACGAATCTATTTTTTTAATGCTTAAATGGAATGATACTTGGGGAGCAAGTGGGAATGATTATGATTTATATTTATATTATTGGGATGGTACATCTTATCTTGAGGCAGGCAGTGGAAATGATTTTCAAAATGGCACTGGAGATCCAATTGAATTGATTTCGGGTTACATATCGACTGCAGGTCATTACTATGTTGCAATTAAAAAGTATAGTGGTGTGGCCAAAAGATTACACCTTTATTCATTAGATCAAAATCTATCTATAAAAACAAGTGCACGGAGTTTATTGCCACCTGCAGATGCGAGTGGGTCATTCACCGTAGGCGCAATTTCTTGTGCTGATTGGACGAATGGAATAATAGAAACATTTAGTTCTTGCGGGCCGACTTGGGATGGGCGAATAAAGCCAGAAATATGCGGCGTTGACGGTGTGAGTAGTTTCTCATACCCTTCCCGTTTTTATGGGACATCAGCATCTTCTCCGAGTATTGCAGGTTTCGCTGCCCTGATATGGTCTGCAAACACAACTAAAAATGCCGCCTTTATTAAAGCGTTCATTACCAATAATGCAATTGATTGCGGTATATCAGGTGCAGATAATACCTATGGATATGGTAAAGCAAACTTCAAAATAATAAGTTCAGTATTAACGCCCGTAGTAAACACATCTTACTCTACAACAAGCGGACAGTTTTCCTGGACAACTGCCGCTCTTTCAAACAGCATTTTCAATTATCATTATCAAATCAGTACTAATAAAATAACTACATATTTGGATGAGAGTATTGTTTCGACCAGTCCGATGTCTTACCAATGTGCTGTTGAGAATGGATTATCATACTTCGCCAGAGTACGTATTACTAACCAATTCGATGAGGGAGAGTGGACTGCTTGGAGTGAAGGTGTAACCGGTGATACATCAATACCTTCATTAAATACATTAGTGTGTGTTGAGACCAACCAGAACTCTTTTGTATTAAACTTCTCCGCGTCCGACTCTATTTCAGGCGTATCAAATTATATTATTTCAAACAGGGCAACAGGGGAAGTCAGTTATTCATATACTGGATCTCATACAGTAAGTGCGCTATACAACGGGGCAAATTATTCAATGGCAATTGCAGCGATGGATTGCGCTATTAACCCTGGGCAAAGTGGCTATACAGGAAATATGTCAATATTTTCGCATATTGATGTAACAACTTTGTTTGGTGTTCCTATAATTTCTCAAGTAGCAGACGGACTAACCAATGTCGGGAAAACCCTCAGTTGCTCGTTTGAGAGAGGATCAATGAATACCAATAATTTTTTATATCACATAGATATATTAAAAAACACCTCGGGGGCATTAGATAACATATACGCAAGTACCTCAGATACATCATTTACTTATCAGCCGCTCGTTCATAATAGTACCTATCAGGTAAGAGTGAGAGCAACGAATGTGTATGGATCAGGTGATTGGACTGTATACAGCACCGCAGTACTTGCAGATACACTGCCTCCGACAATCAGTATGCTTTCCTGTGTAGAGACCAACAGTACATTGGCGAAGTTAAAGTTTATTGTGAATGATGATCCATATGGATATGTAATATCCAATTGGAATACTGGAGTTTTAATAACAAACTTTAGCGAAAACAAAACAAATATTCACACAATTTATCAGTTAAATCAAACCACGGCTTATACTATGGGAGTATATGCTTTTGACCGATATTGGAACTTCACCGCTGCTTCAAATATCGCATTTACAACTTTGCTTGATATTACCCCG
>Ga0180008_1000303_pt1 | contig 47088 bp, 71 predicted proteins | sample MM_PW_MetaG_FD_121121 | JGI IMG/M metagenome (GOLD analysis project Ga0180008, IMG submission 121121) | Groundwater microbial communities from the Aspo Hard Rock Laboratory (HRL) deep subsurface site, Sweden - MM_PW_MetaG | ecosystem: Environmental > Aquatic > Deep subsurface > Groundwater... | reverse complement strand
CAAAAATTCCTTGCGAAGTCAATATCTGATACATTGCAGCCTTGATGAGAACGTGGCTGTACTTCGTGATGTCGTAATCATCAATAGATGCCCAGCAGGGATAAGGTTGGTACTCATTCAAAAAATGCAAACCTAATTGGAGCCCAATTATTAATTGACCGTCTGTATACCCCAGAAAACACATCTCAGAAGGAAGATTAGGTTTGACCACTTTGTCTACCAAAAAACGTATTTTCGGAAGTAAACTCAAAGTTCTAGGAGAAACTATCTCCAGAACTTGAGTAGCATAAATATTCTCAGTAGAAATATTCTGTCTTAAATGCCAGTTTGCCAAATAAGTTCCGGCAGTATCTGTTTCTCCAGTTTCAGTACCTAGATTTACATAATACTTTCCAGTAGCAGATTTCTTTATTCTCCTGGATATAGGATTTGAATTCGGCCAGTATGCTTCACTAAATATAGAAGTGCCGTCCATATCAGTAATCTCAAGATCTAATTCTCCAGTAGGCAATCCTCCAATTTCACCTTCATCAATATCAATAGCAGCACCCTCAGAATCTTGAAAAGTAATATCAATAAACCTCTTTGAATCAAGCCGAACCAGCTCGATCATTTGAGCTACTGAAGGCTCCTCTAATCCTGCTCGAATTACTGCCATAAAAACACCTCAGATCCTATGCTCCCAGAATTGCTACGAGAACTGTTGCCGTATTGATAGTAGAAGCAGCAACAGTCATTGATGCTATAGAACCTAGTTGAATCATGATAAATCCACCAGCAGCCAGCTCAATAGCCGTAGCGCTACCATCAATTACAACACTAAGAGCTTCATCCGTTCCTACATACAGAATATCGGCAGATGCAATAGTATCGAAAGATACTATAATTATACCTGCAGCTTGTGTAACAGTTAATGTTTTTGCACCACCTTCTGTATACGTAAGTGTTGCTCCTGTAGTAGAAGCTGCCGTTATATCTGGCGCTCCTATGGGAATTGTTTGATTTGAACCTGCAGGAGATGCAGGAAAAACTATTGTTCCAGTTGTCGTTGCTGTAGACATTACTCTACTCCTCTCTTATAAAGAGACTAGTACTCTTCTCTATCGCTTAACGAAATATCCCAGTTTTGTGCTATAAACTGAAGATTCTCTACAGCCTCCTCGTGGCTCATAGCCTTTAGAAGCTCATTAATAAACTGCTCATCACCTAGAACTTCTCTAAGTTTATCAGCCATATCCCAAGGATGACCTGCGGGCTCAAAAACTTTGTCCTCTTCTTGACCCTTAACGGATCTAGCAATCCTGCCTAAAGCTTGTTTTGAAATTCCTTTGAGTCTCATATTTATTTCCTCCTTAAAGGATTAGAGTTCTAATAATTATTATCGAAAACATGGCCATTTCTAAAATACATATCGCCACCTAATTCGAGATCTCTCCCAAATTTCTCATAATCAAAATAACGAGACATAGTTTCACCAGCAATTACACCATCATCCATCCAGCTATCGATCATCTCTTCTATAGTACTATACCCAGTTTCTTCTCCATCTTGATCATAAACACTACCCTCTTCCTCGTAATAACCATCAAAGCCCAAATCTCTTCCGAATTGCTCATAATCAAAATAAAATTCAGGATTACTTATATTCTCAGGACCTCCCATATCCTCTACAAACTCAAGAGCATAATCTTCCATACTATTATAGACTCCTCGATAGGAATCTTCAAACGCAGTAAGAGCATTGGTAACATCATCAGGCTCACCACTTCCAGACCACATATACTCCATGAAAATATCGAAGGCTTCTCTTTGCTCATCATCCCAATCAGAAGTCTGCGCCAAGAAATCAAAGAATGCAGGATCTATATGAGATTCACTAATCATACCTTCAGGAATACCTTCGTGATCCTGGAACATAAACTCAGGATCTTCTTCATCCTTATGAAGCTCTCTAGCAGCCTCGTAGAACTCTTCTAAACTTGAATAATCACTCAAATCTAGCCAAGCTCCATCAATACTTCCAGAGTTATATTTTCCGTAAGTTCCCACATACACACGAGGTTCTGTACCAGCAGTCTTGCTTACCCTTTGAGCAATCCTACTAAAACCCTTATTGGAAATTCCTGAGACTCTCATCTTAGTACTCCTCTTCCTCGGCCATTAGCCATCCAAGCTCTTGAAGAGCTTCTTTGATATCTTTCTCCTCAACATCAATTTCACCTTGATTATTGCCCTCTAAAGCCATCTGATTATTTTCCCATAACCAAGTCCACACCTCATTGGGCCAATTCTCAGGAGCTTTAGCCTCATCTACTAGACCCCAACCATTTGACTCAATACTATCTAAAGCTTGATCCATCTGAGCATTTGAGTATGCTTCATCATCAAGAAGAGGATAATCGGCAAGAGCAGCAACTATATCTTGAAGTTGAACTCCTGCTGCATTTAATTCACCATTACCATCAGATGCCTTATAAGCAATATCGCCATTTGGCAGAGATTTACTCTCATAAGGTGTCATTGTACCCCTAATGGCCTCCATATTAATCTTATCCATGAGAGATTCACCCCATTTACCGCCACCTTCCATAATAACCCAATTCTCAGGATCGGCAAAATGATCAGCTAGAATATTTGTAGCTGCAGAATCATCCGCAAAGTCATAATATAACCCTACTTGAGAAATACCCCTTTGTAGATCTCCTATTTCATCATATTCACCCATACCTTGACCTTTAATAACCTTAGCCAATCTACTAAAACCTTGATCTGATATGCCTTTGAATTTCATTTTATTCTTCCTTTCCTTCGAGTTTAGCCAAAATTATAGGCTTCAGAATTTTTCTGCCAAGATGAGCCACAAGAGCAGAAATCATACCAAAAATTATGATCGCCCCGAACTTAGATACAGGTATGTCCGATACACCAGGAGTAAATGCTCCGCCAATACACAAAGCCACCAGGAGGAATTCACCCCAATTTTTCCAGAGCTTTGTCCCATTAACTTTACCACCCTTATAAGGAATCTTCCCTATAAAGAACATAATCGCTATTGCAGCAGCAGCTAATCCTGCCATGCCTGGTGTTATTATTGCTTCAAAAATGCTTCCCATAACTCACTCCTGACTTCTTGCAAAATCGTAATCTAACATTTCATGTGCAGCAGGACTTAATATATCTAAAACTTTCGTAACCTCATCTGCGTTTAAACGCCACTCAGAATCAGTTCGTAAAAACATACTAACCGCCCTCTCACCACTGGGAGTGTTATTAAGCATATCTATAAGATATTCTACTTCACTCATAGTTACTAGAATATCTTCTTGTTTAAGTGATTCCACAGCACTATTAAGTAATTCTCTTTCACCTGAAGTACCATCTGCCATCTCTTGAGATATTCTTCTAAAACCTTTGTCTGAGATGCCTAGTTTCATTTTATTTACCTCTACTCCTGGTTTATAAATTACTATCTAAAGTCAGCAACTGTCTCAGATTGAAAAGTTATATAAACTGTTAATGCAACTGCCTTAGCATTAGTTAATAAACATACAATAGGAACTCCATTCATTCCTCTAGCAAGTGCTCCATCTCCACTCGGATGTTGAATAATCCTATTAGGTAAAAAAGGACCAGCATCAGTGTATATTTCTTCCTGAACAATAGCACCACCAGCAATAGCCGCAGTACCTTGGCTTACTCCACCCGCATGAGTAGAACCTATAACAAAAGGTTCACCCACTAACCAGTAACCTCCATAAAAAATTTGCCAAGTAAGATTACCTGCAGCCCAAGTTTCACCTCTACTAGAAATGGTTACAGCTAAATTTTTTATTGGTTCACCAACAGAAGCATCCCAGCATCTTAAAGCAGGTGCTGCACCACCAGCAGCCGTTAAAGTTACTATTCTTTCAGTTATTCTAGGTTGTCCCATATTTCATACCTTTCCTAATAGAAAATACAATTCTACAAAGTTGAGTATAACAATAATACAGTTAGGGAACGTAAAAGAAAGATAACTTTAAAAGATTAAAAGACGATTTGAGTTATAGTTTATTCTTCTATAGTCTCACCTTCACCCTCTTCACCCTCTTCTTCTGAAGAAGCTTCACCAACCATTCGCGCAGAAGCCCACTTTTTAATAACCCTATAGTGACCCATGGAAGTTAAATACTCATAATCAGTAGATCTCAACTCACCTTCCATACCCTCTAATTCAGCCATCATTTCGCCAGCTTTGAGCTTATCACTTGGAGATATATCCACCCCTACTCGGGCACATAAACCAACTACTTGAGGAAGTGGTTGAGCTTCAGCAGCTTCCTCGGGATTTTCCGATCTCTCTTGCTCGATCTGGTCGATAGTCTTAGGCTTCTCTGCCTCAGTCTTAGCTACAGGAATCCGCCGATCCATCAATTGTGCCTGAAGCTCCAAGGATTTTGTAATCTCCTCCTCTACACTGGTTTTCATAGCCGTAGCCAAATCCTCATAAAATTTGGTATATTCGGCCTCAGTCATCAATTGCAATGCAGGAGGTCTCCTGTTAACAAGCTTCCTAATATCAGTACTCCTCTTGATAGCCTCGAAAGGAATATGCTGGGTCAAATTGAGCGGCCTTCTGGTCTTCGGCACCAAAACAGACTCATATCTGCCAGGACCCACTTCAAATTGAATCGATACCTGATTGTTAGAAAGGTTTTGGACATAAACGTCCCTCTCTTCTCCACTAAAATACTTAGTGAAATTCGTGATCATAGGTTTCATAACCTTGTCTCCTCCTCCGTCTACTAGTTTTACTGTAAACGGGTCTGTTGAGAACACTTCTGCTCTCTTTTTTTTCAACATTTTACGTATACGGGCAGGATGTGTGTACGAAATGAATTTATTATCTTTATTCAAAACTGCAATCCTTTCTGGAAGTGTGTCCACATCCTTCATTTGTCAAACTAACTTTTCGATTCCCATTTCTCAGAAATGCAGGATTCACAAATCCAAGATTTTACTTTTTTAATACCATCTAACATCTCAAATTCAGATGGACGTAAAGAACCACATAAATTTACAGGTTTCTTACAAAAATCACATGTAGGAAGTCTTTCTAAACTTGCACCACTTGGAAGTGTATCAATCTTCGATATATTAGACATTATTTTCTCCCTTATGCTGATCTGTTAAATCTACATGGTCAATTATAGAATGAAATAATCTTCGTATTTCTTCTGGATTTTCATCTAAAATCCTATCTAGTGCCTTCTTAACAGCTTCAAGTCCATTACAATTATCATCTATTTTAAGTTTTCCTTTTTCCCTATCAATAGAGAATGTATAGTACTCAAATTTTTCACCAATTTCTGAACAAGGTACAAGAAGACCTACATCTTCTTTACTATACCACCATTCAATAAAATTATTGTTTCGAGTATTCATTACTCCTCCTCTCCTGCACTGCCTTAGCATGCTTTACAAACTCCGAAGATTTTGGAGCATCACAGAGATCATTCAAATACATCATTAAACCTTCAATACACTTCTCACACAAATCCATCTCTAAAGGTTTGTAGTTTCTAATCTTTGAAACTGTTAACTCCAATTTTGCTTTCGAAACTTTACCCTCTACAACGTCCGAACACCAATCACATACTATCATTTTAGACCTCACTCTCAAGCTCCACCATAATAATACCCACCATCTTCCATTTTCTCATTATTGAGAACAAAGAACGGATATTGATAACATGTTACAAAATTAGAAAACTTTTGCTTTGGTACTGGCATAACTAACTCTGGAAGTTCCATTGGTACATTTATACCCACCATTTCCAAATGCATTCGGCCTAGAGGATGCTTTAATACTTCTTTTACGAGCTTTTCCCTTCGCTCTATTGTTGGCTTAATTAGTTCATAAGCCTCATTGAGATCATCCATGGTGAATGTAGAATCCCACGGCTCACAACTTGCCCCCATTGACGGAAAAGTTATATTTATAAGATCAGTTATTGAGAGCCTAAAATGCTTAGGATTGTGGGGAAACCATGTGATCCAACATCGCAACCAATGTAAAACTCTTTTAATCATTTTAGCCCTCCCTGATATTATCGTAATCTTCCATACCCGGAGCACTCCAAAGCTCTTCAATACACTTCTCACACAAATCCATCTCTAAAGGTTTGTAGTTTCTAATCTTTGAAACTGTTAACTCCAATTTTGCTTTCGAAACTTTACCCTCTACAACGTCCGAACACCGATCACAAACTATCATTTTATTCTTACCCTCCATTAGATACATAACCTACTGCAATATTAATTGGAATTTTGAATACAAACTTTGATACTCTTTCATGCATTGTTTGCATTGATGCGTAACACCGTACTTACCATTCTTACTCTTATAAAAACCATTTAAAGTTTTTTCAATCTTACAAGCAGAACACCTCTTAATAAGATATACCAAGATGTCATTCATAGCATTATTTGATGGGAAGTTAGATTTCACTGATCCTCACAATCAGGGCTCCTAAGTCTATTTGACTTAGGGTAATTTCCTCTAGTAGACAGAAAATTATCTACTAGAGGAAGTATAGCACATCAAAAACCGTTGTCAACACGAACCGAACTTACTTCGAACCTTTAGAGCAGGAACGGGCGTTTACCAAACCAAATCCAATTATTTCCACAAACGCCCAACCTTTTACGGTTTCTCCCATTGCATAACGATTGTACGGCTCGCTCTGAAGATCCATACGAATCCCCATCTCTCCTAGGTAATCTGCGCCAGTTACAGCGTAGAATGTTCCAGCTGGAATGACCTCTTCGACGCCGGTTCCAGCGGCGGTCAGAATTTGGGAATTCAAAATGGTTCCGATATAACCCGCGAGAATCAATTCGCGCTCGGTTACGGGATCAACAGCAGTACTCATGGTCTTCACGATGTCAGACAACTCAGCACGATTGATCAGGAAGTTCTCCACCATCAAACGGTGGCGCTCTACCTGATAACGTACATCCTCGAATGCGCCGATGCCGAGACTGGCGAACGTAGTCGCAGTATTGATAGCAGTAGAAGCAGCATCGAGAGCAGCAATACCCGCTTTATCTTCTTGCAATTCGATTTCTTGGCGAGCAGTGTCTTGGGCTCTATCGAGAACATCAAAGTTCAACAGATAGATGTCATGAATATCAACAGTGGGGAAACTAGCGACTTTGAACTCAGTAGGAGTGATCCACTTTGATTTGATCCTAGCTTCTGGAGTCTGACCATCTTGACCGATTACATAAGCAACCGAACGGATGTCTACAGGAATACGGAAAAGCTCGGCTTGGCCTAGCTGACGCACTCTGTAGAACTTCCTTGCGAATCCTTCATAGTCCAGGATAGCCTTGATTGGAAGAGCAAGCTCTTGTCCAACCATGTGCCAGCCAGCACCACTGGGATCTGTTAGAGCTGCAGCGAGAATGTCTCTGCGAGCTTCTTTGTTGATCTTATCGGACCCATCATCAACATTATGGAAAGAAAGCTTGTCAGCATTCTTCTTAGTCACTTGATTGAGCAGATGACTAATCTGAGTCAGCGCATCTTTGTTGTCTTGGGCATTGATCTGACCAGTTTTGTCGAACATTCTACGACTGGTCTTAGTGGCATTCCTGATTTCATCCCTTCCAGGATGGGAATACCTTTGAGGATTGAAGTTCCCGTTGCCCTCGAATAGACGCTCATCTCTCCTATCAGTAAACCTACTTGGAGATCTAGCTGCCATTCGACGTTTTTGTGCAATTTTAGCTCGAACATCTTGCTTCCGAGCTGTTCTCGTAGCCGATCCTCGTTTCGCGGATTTACCGGAAACAGGACGACGATTCTCAGACAGTCTTCTATAAGGATTTCTAGTTTTCATCGTCATCCTCCTTATGCTACCATACCACCGACGAATTTCACGCCGAGGTAAGGATCGTTTGCAGTTGGAATTTGGAAACAACGACCGAGATATGCAAGGCCCTCCGTGTTGTCAGCACATACATAACCAGACTTGTTTTTTGCTGTACGACCAGCATAAAGTTGCATACCTACAGTATAGGTACCGGCTGTATCGTAAGCTGTAGTGAAAAGAGTTGCCCAATCTGTAACAACAGTGAATCGGCCAGCTTGATACTGTGCATCATCCTGAGAGTTCCAGAAATTACTACCATGCAGAGCAAGTTCAGCAGTACTTAGTGTATATGTATAATTAACATAAACATATGCACCGTCTGCAATACCAACACCAGCATTAGTAATTGTACCAGCAGCAGATTGAATAGTATAATCTGTGGTCAACGTATATGCTGCACCTGTGAGTGCTGCCGCTACCCTTACACCATCATTGGCATTAGGTGCCCAGATATTGGTATGACTCAACTGAGCAGCAACACCAGTGTACACTCGTACATACTCACCTACCACTACACCTCTTACTGCAGTAGCGCGATTGTACTTAGCAAAACCAAAAGGTATTGCACCAGTACAAACTTCGATTAGCTGGTTGCCAACATTCTGTTGGACAATCATACCAGCATAAATCGTTGTGGGGGTTGTCTCGTCAACTATGTAGTTGCCAAGCGCCACCTTGATTTGGGAGCGATTCAGATCGAGTCCGGTTGCGTAAGGACTTACTCTGAAGGCTTCCATGTTTTGAATTGCCATATTAGGCCTCCTGTTCCTTTTTTCTCGATCCTACACCGCTGTCGAAGATCGAAAAGACGTTAGTTTGCGAAAACCGTAAGGGGTTCGACAGTACCCAATTTTTTATCAATTGATCATGCCTCCTACATAACGAACCCCAAGATATGGGTCCGAGGATGTGGGAGGTTGAAAAACCCTCCCTATGAATGCGGTACCCTTGGCACCTTTTGTTACCAAACCACTTAAACCATCTGCAACATTACCAGCTACCAGAATATCATTAACTTGGTAGGTTTGAGATGGATCATACGCAGTAGTGAATATGAGAGACCAGTCATTTACAACTGACACTCTATTATTTCTGACACTTACATCATTTACCTGATTCCAATAATTGAGCCCTTCTTGTTCAAGCTCAAGATTTGTCATCTGGTATTGATAATTAACATAAACACGACCACCATCGGGAATGATGCTGGTCGGTGTCCTGGTTATCTGTCCGTTATTATAATTAACGGTATAATCAGATCCCTCAGTATATGCAATACCTGTTGGAGCAAGCCCTACCCTTACACCTGCTCCGAAAGAAGGATTCAACAAACTAGGATGCAGTAGATTAGTAGAAATAACCCCATTTAATTGAAGGTATTCATCTGTTACAGCAGCGTATGTAATATTCGTCTTATTATACTTCGAGAACCCAAATGGAACAGTACCATCACAAATAATGATTTTCTGCTCATTATTGAGTTGTACTAACATTCCAGATCTAAAAATTGCAGTAACATCCGCTACATACATTCCAAGAGCATTCTTTATCTGGGATCTAGTTAGATCTATCCCATGGTGATAAACACTAGATTGGAACGATTCTAAGCGAACATCGGTCAATTCAATTACCTTCCTGCTGCAGCTTTTAACCTAGCAGTCCTCTGACCTATCTTGGTACTACCCATGGCATCCCTGATAAGATTAACCGGCTCTTTGGGTTTCACAGATCCTACAAAATTGGGATTGAAGTTAAAGTTTCCTTCACTAGCCGCTGCCCGAAGCTTGGCCGATTTCCTACTTTTCTTAGGAGGAGCACCACACTCACCTTCGACTTCTACATCTCGGGGAACTTGAGTTTCCATATCGGCTTCTACATCTTCCAGATATGCTTCACTCTTGTTCATCAATTTGGAAGTTCTCTCCATCAAATGGCTAATGAAATTATCATGACTCTCGGCAGCAATCAGCTCTACTATTTCCTTGGCCGTTACGGAATCCATTGGAGCAAAACGCTCACCGTCCGAAAAACGAACATTATCAGCAGTTAGAATATCCAACGCAGCAGCCTTCATGGGATTGTCATCGTGATTGAGTGCCATTCTCTTGGCAGCAATCTTCATACAACGAGCAAACCTATTTACAAACTTTTTAGTTTTCTCGGCTGCTTCCTTCTTGGCTCTGTTGGCATAAAGCTTTTTGTAGTTAGCTTCAACACTCTTAATGTCAGTTTCACCACCATCTAGCATATCTGAAGGTTTAGAATAATTTGTATCCGTATCCGTGTCGCTACCGTCTGTGACATCCAAGGAATTTGGATTCGCAGCAGGTGTAGCTACAGAAAGATCCTCGTTATCATCGAGAATGGTGTCTCCAGATCTCCTTCGACGCTGAGCCCTTCTCTTCCGCTCTAGGCGCTTCCTGATCGCTGTAACCTTATCAGGTTTGTCAGCATTATCAGTATCGTTCTCTTCCAAAGCTGTATTGGGATCTCCAGGTTGTTCTTCTCTGGTGACAGTCTCAGCATTATCAGTAACATTTTCTTTATTAGCAGGTACTTCTGCCTGAGAATCTAAGAGTATATCTTCATCTACTCCAGCCATGAGCTTCACGCCGCATTTTGCAGCCGCAACTTTGGGACCGTCGTAAATAACTAAACCAAGAACCTTATTAGCCGCTCTTCGGAGCTTCTCGGGATTCTTCTTAACTGCAGCATTGGGAATTGCCAAGAACAAAGGTTGATTAGCATAACTAGCAACAATGTTCTTGTCTGGAGTTATACTAACCTTTACTCTGGCTAGAACACCTCCAGTAGAAGGACCTTTTTCAATCCCCATCTCGTCTTCAGTTATTTTCTCTTCTCCCTTGTCCTTATCATTAATATCTTTTAGCTTCGTAGGTTTCTTACCAGGGAAGCCTTTTTCTTTATCGGGACCTTGACCCATGCCTGGACCCTTTTCTTTATCTTTGCCGGGACCCTTACCCATTCCTGGACCTTTACCTGGACCTTTACCCATGCCTGGACCTTTATCCGTGGTCATATCCATGCTCTTATCGAACTCTTGAGCTAAACGCACAACAGCTTCTTTGGCTTTATCAATCTGGAATTGAGGAGGAACATCTCCACTCTCTTCTTGGGGTGAATTCTTCTTAGGTGGACCATCCTCAAAATCAAGCTCATCATCATCTTCATCCTCGTCATCATCTTCCTTCTCTGGTTTGGGTTTATCTTTACCTTTACCTTTACCTTTGTCTTCGTCTTTTTCTTTACCTTTATCTCCACCGCCGAGTACCTCTTCAGCCTGCTCCAAGGATTCTCCAATATCTTCAACGGCTTCTTCAACTTCTTCCAAGATGTCTGAAATATCTACATTCAACATCTCTTCAGCCGCAAGATAACGGGCAACAACTTTAAAAGCTTCTGCCGCATTCTTGGCTTTTCCTAACCTGAAAAGAACTCTCTTGAATCCCTTAGAAGTACCCGATGCCGCTCGATAGGACATGGACTTCCTAAGCAATTCTTTGGTTTCATTCTCAATGCGCCTTTGATCGGCAGCACTAAGACTTATGTCACCTCGCTCACAGATTTTCTTTGCAGTTTGAAACAGCTTGATTTTGTTATCCATACCCATTTGTTTTCTCCTAACGGGAAATAGCTTCATTTATAACAGCAGCTAAAGAATCTGGTATTTGCTTCGGATACTTAGCTACAAATGATACTATCTCCTCGATCTGATTGGCTGTGAGCCTATTCGGCCCATTCACCATCTCAGAAACACTCAGAATGTTCTCTTGTATACTAGCGTCCTTGTCTGCAGGTACATCAACAACAGATTCCTCAGCAAAAATAGTGCCTAAACACCACTCATGAGCAACCCTTGTATTACCGTCTTCGCAGTCCACTGGACGTCTAGCATGTTTATTTTTTATATGATCGCAGAATTGCCATACAGTAGTAGCCACTTTTCCACACTCAGGAATACTACACATGGTAGCTTCTACGTCACAACCCATACTGAATAATCTGGTAGACCCATTTCTATAAGCTTCAGCAAGAATTGGGTCCTTGGTGGTATCAACACCAATTAAAGTCTCTACAAATTCATCTTTAGCTATTTCTCTACCTGTTACATTAAAAAAAGTTTCCTGAAGCTCATCACTGGCATCATTTAAGTTGTTGTAGTGAGAATCGAGAATAACACCTCTCGATAACTTAGGATTCTCTGCTTGATGATTAACATAATGCGGTTTCAAGTTATAAGTAGAATATCGCCTGCGGCCAATATGTGGATCGAATTCCAGAAGCTCCTCGGAAGTCCACCCATCTAAATTATCATTAGGTCTATTAGCTGAATTAGCTCTCGTGGGTATTAAAAGATAATCACTAGGATCTCTGGATATGGCATATACATCAGCTACAGTATCTAGAGCTGCTTCTATGTTTATTGCCAACCCATCATCATCCATATAAAAAGAAGCAAACTTTTTACTAGCAGATTTTCTCCAGTTCCCTTTGTATGAGACCCCGAGAATTTCTGAATTTGCAATTTTTCTAAATGACATATTATACATACACCTCTACCAAAGCTTATCTATATTATTAAACATAAGTTTAGTAGGAGGATTAAAGTTACAACTATACTTTAGGGTTTTTTAAGTTAAATAAATCTTGAAAAAATGATCGATCTGAGGAATTGAAACTACTAAATTAACCCTGGCTAATGTACTGAGAAATAACAGAATCTTCCGATTCTGCCTCACCTGTAGCACCTAAATGCCATCTCTCACTACTGCAAATTTCATCGATGATAGCCTTAACCTGCACTTCTACACTACACATAGCGTCATTCAACTTAGCAACTACATTCTTAGCACCTTTAATCAATTTTATACTATCTCGTTTGCGAATAGCATCGAAGATTATAGATAGCGATTCAACCTTGGATCGAATGTAGAACTCCTCGTGAAAGGAATCAGAAAAGATAATGGCGACAGGAGCTTCACCCTCGTTTAATACAAAATATTTCACTTTGATTTTTCGTCTTTCTTCAGACTTTTCTTAGCATCCTTCTTATCTTTAGATTTATCCTTTTCGATTTCAATGGGCTTACCAATCATTTCTGCTTCACCAGATTTTTTAAATGACATTTTTTGTTCTCCTTCTACTCAAAATGATATGTTGCTGAAAGACTATAATCACTCTCGCTTCTATTGTCATAGATAAACTCATCAACCGTAGGAGGATTGGCCTCCCGCAACAAACATTCTGTGCAAACCTTCATACCCCTAAAAGTTATAACATGCTTAACCTTATTACAAACTGCACAAAAACCCAAACGCTCTTTATTTTGTCCTCTGCTCATAACTAAATGTCCTTAACCTCTTCCCCGCTATCAGGACTCCAATATTTTCCATTAAGCTCTACTACCTTCTTACCTTTGTAATAGAGCACTTCTCTACCCCTCAACTCGCTCAAATCTACTTTAGAAAGATGCTTCTCATCTCTCCTAAAAGCCTCCAGGAAATCAACAGGGCCTAAATTACCTACATAACTATTATGTACAAAGAGAATATCCTCTTCGTCCTCTATAACTACAGTACCCGAAGAATCATCAACATTGTTATTGGCCATGTACTCTCGGATATTTAAGAACTCTATAATATCATTAGGAAGACTCTCTACGTGCCTAAGTAGTTTGTCTTTCATCTCCACAGGAAGATTAATAATGTTTTTATCATCCTCCAGAGTAGTATTCAGCTTACTGTCCAAAACCCCGTAGGATTGTTCTCTACGGATAACTGGCAGAAATTCACAATCACAGTATCTGTGAGTAACTCCATTCCCAGCACACACCAAATTTATAGTATTATACAAATCAGATATAGACCCATCCAGCGCCTTACACAAAGGACAGTTATCCTTTTGCTTAAACTGTACTTCACCTATACCCATCTCCAGATAGGTATACATAATCGCCAAACTATAAACGGCGAAATAGTCTTTAGTAAGAATTTTCAACTCTTCTATAACCTGGAAATCATCCTCGTTTAGAATTAGATCCTCCTCTTTTCGAGGAGCACCGCCCATATGCATAGACTTAATACTCAAATAATCGAAGAGGTTATAAGCTTTCTTTTTACCGCTGAGAAATAAAATCCTGTAGGTCTCATCGCTAGTGATCTCTATCTTCTCTACTTCAAATGTCGCTAGATCATCCTGAATAGGTATCTCTACTCCATCAGATTTCTCCATAAGCTGATCGGCGTATGATTCAGGAACCTTGTAATTTTGAGCTAACCTACTGCTACCTGCACCAACAAAAAAATCAGTCCCTGCATTTTCAGTTTCTCTACTTATCTCGTCCAACAATCGTTCTGCTTCATCCATTAAATCATCTCATTCCTTAACTATAAATTACTTTTTCACTCTATCTCTACAGGAGGACCACCTTCTCCTGGACCTTCAATACTATCATCTAGTGTAGTATTAGGCGCATTACTCCCTATAGCCGCTGGATCTGAAGGCTTGCCACCAGGCTTCTTATCTGCTCCAGGCGGCTTAGCGCCCGCCCCAGGACCCCCAGGAGGCTTAGCACCAGCAGGTTGATTCTTCTCATCATATTCTTCTGTAAGAGTCTTACCTAGTAACCCATCTTTTATATCTTTTTCTTCTTTGAATTCCTTCAAGTGAGCCTCAAGCTCTTCCTTCCAATCCAAACTCACAGCACCTCCGATAGTACCCTTACTAACCTTGAAACCAAATCCTTCTAATTGTTTGAGTGCCGAAAGCATAGCTTCATCCAACTTAGGATCGAGTTTGTTTTTCCAGATTAACTCGGGCATAATGATACGAGTCTCATCTTCTACTAAATCCTGTTGAGCAGTTCTCTTTATTCTATAATTATGTGCAACTTCACTTGGTTTAGCCCTTTTCCAATCATTCATTTCAGAAATTGGCCTAAAGAATTTGGGAGAAATCCAAGTAGAATCTAGATACTGCCTGAGCGACAATAATCTCCTCAAAAAAACCTGTAAACCGCTCTTGGCAGACGCAAACGATACTTCGCCGGACATAAAAGATTTTGACAACCCAAGGGCTGAAAGTTTGACTTTTTCTATAGTGTCATGGTCATTTTTGATGTTTACAGCCCGCTCTGAACTCCCCCATGCTTCGTAGCTAATCCCGTAATTCCAGACGAGGAAAGCTTGCGGGTCCATTTCCGCTTGAGCCAGAAGCTGCAATAACTTTGCCTCCTGCGAAGGATCGGGAATCCAACCTGATGCAGGATCGCCGAGCTTAACAACCTTCAAGGGGCTCGCCGCACGTCTATACGTAGCTATTGTCGAGGCGTATGAGGCATCCTCAACCACCCAGATACGCCAAAGCCTACTAGCCAATGAAGTACCCCTAATATCATAAGGGTGGAGCTTCCTGGCAATAAAAGAGCAATTGACTGGAGATAATTTAATCTTCTGTCTGGAAATAACCTTAGAAACAAACTGATTCGGGAGCTTTTGACGGAGTTCCATAGATTCAGGAGTTCCATCCGTTAACATTGCCCGAAGAGATTCATCGGGAACAAAGTTAATAATAGGGTCCATCTTGATAATAGGAGTGTCTTTAATCTCTATGAAATCTGGGTTATGGAATCCTGTATAGGTCCAGATACCTTTTTCCTCAGAGAAGAAATTTTGAGGAATACATTCACCTATCACCAGATATTCTTTTATTATATACTTAATGACTTCAATTAAATTAACTTCGTCGCACATGTACTCCAAAGTTTGCTTAATCGTTTGAGAATCATCTCCTTTAACAACTATATCAAAATCACTGACAATCATCTCGGCGAACATATCGATAGCATTGCCAAATATCGGATCGTACTTGTGAAATAACCTCCAGTAGAAGTTCGCTTTTTGTCTATCTCGGGGGTATTGTTCTCTATCGGGGCTGTCAAATTCTGGCATAATAGGACGCTGAGCATGATACATAGAATTCCCAGAACCCCCTGATAATGAAGAACCTTCCGGCATACTTCCGCCGAAAAATGAATTGGCGGATCTCCTGCCTCCTCCAAAGGGTACTGCTAATGAAGAACCTTCTGGGAGTACATCAGAAATAGCCTGCCTCCTCATAGAGCTAGAATTTGGCGTAAATAATCTAGGTTCGGAAGCACTCAGCTTCTTCCGAGTTTCTTTTATTTGATTTGCCAGTTTATCAGATTCATCAGCCATTATTTACCACCGTATCTGCTACAAATTGTTTAGTTTTTCGGTTCTTCAACACTGGGAGGATCTAATATATCCCAAGCCCTTAGAACTACAGTAGGACCCCATACCGCCCCAATTAAGTCCTTCAACATTTTTAGCTCATCTACACTCAAGTCTAGTGTATCATTAGTAGTTATTTTTTCAGCCAACTTTCCCCGCTTGTACCTGTCCTGTGGAGTCGGAGGTTTATTCTGGTCCATAGCATTTAACGCAACGGTACAAGCTTTCCTCATTGTTACGAATTCTTTCGTATCATTCACTAATAGGGGAGTTACTCCATCCAAATCCATAAGCTGAGTCAAAAATTCAATTTTCATTTTCTTTCCTTTCTGTTAATAATAGTTACTTCTCATCAAGTATAAATTACTTTAAACGAAAAACTATCATCAAATCCTACGAGACCTTTTAATCTCTACTTTAACTACCTGCGAAATATCCTCCAATAGCTCCTGCCTTTTCTCTTCTTCTTCAGTTTTAGTCTTCTTACTATTCTCAATATGAGATTCTACTGCATTAGTAACATTTTTAACATCAACTTCGATTTTCTTTACAGATTCTTGAACAGTTACCACAGCTTTTTGATTATTATCCGCTGTATTCTTCAACGAAAAGAACTGAAATAACCCACCACCTATGATGATCAAAAAAGAAAGACTCGCCAGGAACTTTATATTTTTCATACTTTGTATTGTTTTTCTCATCTCTCTTATTGTCTCCTGTTGTAGGCAATGCCTGTTATCAAACTTATTCTTAACATTTAAAGCAATTTCCTTAGTTTCATCTATTCTTTCCCTATGTATATTCAGCATATCTTTAGTCCAGATCTCATCAGCTTTTTTGTTAACTTGTTCCTTGAGATTCTTAATTTCAATAGTAGTTGAACTGGATTTGCTAGTTGGAGGTGAAGATAGACTATTCATCGAATTTCAGGCGAGGATACCCCTGGATTTATCCATGGGAATGAATCGCCGCTCTCCTTTCTTGTTGACAACTTACAAAATCTATGAAATAATGTAAGGCATGAATAAGCGAGCATACAAATACCGATTCTACCCAACGAGTGAACAGACTCAATTGCTTGCTCAAACGTTCGGTTGTGTTCGGTTCGTATACAACTCGATTCTTCGTTGGCGCTGTGATGCCTTTTACGAGACCCAAGAAAAAATCGGGTACGTGGAAGCCAGCGCCGAACTCACGGCCATTAAAAAACTTCCTGAATATTTGTGGCTGAATGACGTATCTTCTATTGCCTTGCAACAATCCATACGTCACCAACAAACAGCTTTTAAAAACTTCTTTGAAGGGCGTACAAGATACCCTACCTTTAAGAAGAAAACAGATCACCAATCTGCTGAGTTTACTCGCAGTGGATTCAAATATATTGACGGTCGTTTGTACATGGCGAAGTCCAAGACTCCTTTGAACGTTCGTTGGAGTCACGATCTTCCCTCGCATCCGTCCACGATCACTATTTCCAAAGATCCAGCGGGACGGTATTTCGTTTCGTGTCTTTGTGAATTTGAACCAAAAACATTGCCCGTTGTTAATTCCATAGTTGGAATTGACTTGGGCATTCATGATTTGTTCGTTACTGACAAAGGCTTCAAGACTGGCAATCCTCGCTATACTAAGAAATACGCTGCCAAACTTGCCAAAGCTCAAAGACGACTCGCCAAGAAAAAACTTGGAAGTCGAAATCGAGACAAGGCAAGGCTGAAGGTTGCGCGTGTTCATGCGAAAATCTCCGATTGTCGGTTGGATAATTTACACAAGTTGTCTCGCAAGCTAATCAACGAGAACCAAGTTGTTTGCGCTGAATCCCTGAAAGTAAAGAACATGATCCGCAATCCTAAATTGAGCAAGTGCATTGCTGATGCCAGTTGGGGCGAGTTCGTTCGCCAGTTGGAGTATAAAGCATCCTGGGCGGGAAGAACATTTGTCAGAATAGACACATACTTCCCATCTAGTAAACGTTGCTCAAGTTGTGGACACATAGTCGATGGGTTGCCACTTGATATTCGATCTTGGACGTGTCCAAAGTGTAACGCTTTACATGACAGAGATCGAAATGCGGCGATCAACGTCTTGGCCGCCGGGCTGGCGGTTTCAGCCTTTGGAGAGAATGTAAGCAGCGATAGCATTTCGATGTTGTCTCCCTGTTCTCCGTGAATTAGGAATCCCCCGACTTTAGCCGTGGGGAGTTGTCAACAACTTCTTCACAATGTTGTGTTTGCCCTTGGGGTCCGCGTATGCGATGAGATCGCCTGCATCCAAATCAAACACGATGTATTTTGAAGTGGTTGTTGTTATGTCGGTAAACGGATTGTCTCCAGTGCTCTTCACTATCAACGTATTGTTTAAATAAGCCGAGCAAACCCCGGCTGGTGTTCTGAATATATTTAGCTTGTGCCAAGTACTTGCCGCTGCATAACTGACAGCTGTTTTAAACTTGGACCCAACTCCAACTTCATAAATCTCCATTGATTCATCAGCTGCAAAATCAAAATAATATCCAGTTCCGGCCCCTGTTGTAGCATCAATGAAATATATTTTCAGACTACTAGCCGCCGCCTTATTTATCCAGAACTCCCAAGTCCCAAAAGCCGCCTCGGTGGGAGTCTGTTGAAAGTAACTTGTAGGCACGTAGCAGATACCACCGGTAACACACTCAATAGCTTTGACAGTCTCACCGTTGATAGTATCCATGGAGATTTTGAAGGTTCCACTGTTGACGATAAAAGGAGACCCTTCAAGCGGGCCACTGGCCACCGCTGCGATACTCTCAGTTACTCCCCAATCGGTTTTGAAAAGAGCAGTGCGACCTTTTTGGTATTCGCGGGTTACCCAGGGCAAGGCTTTTTCATCGGAATGTGTTCTAAAGCCAACCATTTTGGCATCCAAGTAAGTTGTTTCTCTACCAATGTCCAAATCACGGGCAACAAATCCAGTGGCTGTTGTTATAGCTATGAAATGCCATAAATTTGCGGACAAAGCTGAACTGACAACAGCGTTTGTGTAAATTGTTGGGGTGTCGAAACCTGTAGCTGTTATTGTTCCGGCATTTACTTCTATTGTGTGTGTACCACCGTCCAAATCAATAATGTCCTCGGTTGTTGAACTGGCCTTGAGCCAAAATGAAACCGCCTTTACAGTCTGTCCAGTATTCCCTATGTCCACATAATCATCCACCCCATCGAACACCAGGGCATCACCAAGGGGGGTTTTCTCGTATCGTGCCCCGTGTATCGTTCCATCGTTCCCCTTGGGTGACAGGTCAATTATTTGCCCCCCTTGGGGTCTCATGTTCCATCCACCAACTAGACCAGACTCGCTAGGGTCTACATGGAGATGAGCATTGGAGATTGTGTATGCTTTGCTCATTGTGATAACTCCCCGTAGAGTTGGGACCATTCTGTGGCTGTAAGGATTCTGTTGAATATGAGAAATGCTGAAGCATTATTATCAAACTGTAATGAGCCGTTATAATAGTTCCCCAATATTAAAGGTGCATCATTGGCCGTGAAAGTACTTGTGCTGCTATAGTTTCCATTGCTGATATTATCTAGAAATCCCTCGCAGGTGCCACCAGCAGTTGGCATATTAATTCCTACTAGATTTTTGCCAGTAAAATTAGCTGTTCGTGTACGTTCATTTGAACCATCATAGATATTTATCGTTGTTGTATTATAATTAAAATCATAATTAGTCCCACCAGCATCTCTTTTGCAAATTATTCTAGCAGTTCCCTTGGCTGTAAAAGGAATAGAACTAAAAACAACCAATGCCCCCGTGGTCAATTGCAACTCCGCGCTATCCGCCACCGTGATTTTGCTTGTTGTCCCAGGAAACCTAACCCCAGCATTCGTCCAATAAATGTCCGTACCAACCCCGTGGTTGCCATTGCCCGATATGTCCAGGAGATGTCCTAGCCGAAAGTCCCAATGCCCAACCAGCGCGCCCTCTATTCTCAGCTTTTTGATAATGGCATGCATGGTTACACCTGGTTAATCGATTTCATTGTACGAATGTGAAGGTCCGCTGCCCTAAGTGCCGTCATGCCTTCACTGGGTAAAAATATTACATCCAAAATATCTCCAGTAAACCAATTGGATGAACCCTCGGTGGCCGCTCCTATCGAAATATCGTCTGTGGCATCCATATCAACAGTACCCACCCCAGCCGAAGAAGCTCGTAGATAACCGTCGATATACATAGAGATTACAGCGTCAATTCTCGATACGATAACAGTATGATATCTTCCATCCCAAAATGAATCATCGCCTTGGTCCCATGAGAGATTTATCAAACCACCGTCTTCAAAGAATCGTATTTCAGAAGATGGATTGCCGAATTCTAACTCCCATTGGCCAGCACCAGCAGCACCCTTGGCGATTAGAGCCTTGTTTGTGCCCGCTGTAGTTCGTTTAAATAGCACGCCTATTGCAAAATCATTTGTTCGTATTCGTAAATCTACACTATCGGCGATTAAGAGATAATCGCCACCATCGTAATAGTAACCTCTACCACTATTTTTCGTTGGCTCCGCTGCGCCTGCTCCAAATGCTCCATGGTTGGAATTTTGTATATCCAAAGTTTGTGTATTCGTCGGGTCATGCTCTTGCGCACGCATTGGAAGATGGAAAGCATAATTTTCACGATACGCATACGTATTTTTGTTGTAAAAATTTAAAGCATCTTGAGCAGTAAGAAGTCCCTTGAACACTTTGATGGGGCCTATTTTGCCGTCGAATCTCTTAAACGTATTGTGTTCTGATCCTATATAAAAAGTAACAGGGGTTTTCGCAGTCCAAGCAGTTGCATCGGCGTCAAGTATCAGATTTCCATTCAACCATGCAGAAGTATCAGTAGATGTTCCGCTAATTTGTAAAACATTTCTTTGTCCAACCAACCAAAATGGCGAATAAGTTGCTTCTGCAATTGAAGCTATTAGGATATTTCCAAGAAAAATAGTAAGCACATTACTATTAGCGTTTGTTTGTTTATAACATAAATATCTATTACTTGTAGTGCTATCAAACAACATCCTTGCAACATTTTCATCTGTATCAAAATCCGGCCAGAACTCGATCACAATACTAATCTCAGCACTGTTGAATTCATTGCCGGTCAAGGCATATGTGATGTAGCCAGTAGTTCCATTGAGAGTTGCCAAGCCACCGGCAATAGTGGGAGTACCTGAGATGACTCCACTAGCCCTTGCTACGTCTTCGGAGCTATCGAACCCAAGGGCAAGCGAGCACTTGCAGAATCTCTCAGCGGGGGTAGAATGTCGTATCAGGGTTCCCATCTACGCGGGCTCCTCGGGCTCCCCTGGCTCTTCTGGGGGGTTGTTGATTGCGTCCCACATCGCCTTGTACGCGCCAACCTCTTTCATAATCGCCTTGAGTTGAGCAATCTTTAGCTTACTCTTTTGAGCCAGCTTCATTTCTCCACCAGCCGCTTCAATACCTTCAACAAAAAAGCCGTTTAGAACCTTGTTTATTTTAGTCCCTGTTATCACTGGTTCTGGCTTGGGCTCCTTGGGTTTTGGAATATTCTCAAAGAGTGCTTCCAATTGCTTCTTAGTAATTCCAGCCCCTGCTAATATTGGTGCTTCATCTTTCCATGCCATTGTTTCTACTCCTTCAATTAGGCGACCACATAAATAACTGTTCTGGATATTTCTCTCCAGTATGTACCATCGTAAACAACAAACAAGGTATCTCCAACTTGGGCCGCAAAATCCCCAGTTGCCCCAAGATCAAATTGTGCCCCAGCCCCAGCAGTAACACGTTTCACGGTAACAGCAGCTTTGAATTGTAAAGCAATAAACGTCCCTATCGTGATATTGGTTGTTGCCATGGTATTAATCTGAGTTGACCCAGTAACCACACAGTAGTTGGCCGTAGGGGAAGCCATATCATTTGCACTTGCCAAATCTTCACCAATGTTGCCTAGATAAAAAAATTTATCTGAACTACAAAACATCATAACCTCCTAGTACAAACGACCGGCATAAATCGTCCAGTCGGCGTCATTGGCTCCACCAGTGGAAGCAACAACTTTAAACCGAACATATTTTGCAGTCGCCACCTTGTTTGCATTGTCAGCCACAGCATCACTAGCGGTAATTGTGGTGGCTCCGGTAATGTCAAAAGTCACGTCCGCATAAGTGCAGCTAGCAGGAAGTTCATCACGTTCCCAAGTAGCTTCAATGGTCACAGTGCAGGTTCCAGACCCACCACTGAGAATGAGTTGGTATCCAGATGAACGGAATGTATCCATATCTACATAGTAGTAGTATGTATTATCAACTCCATTGACTACCTCAACTAGTATTTCCCCTATGTACTGATCGGCTATAGACTGCACATTGATGACCCTGAGTGCATCGAGTCCTGAATCATAACCAGCGCCTATTTTATATGTACTCATTTTTTACTACCTCCTAGTGATGTCCCAAAGGTCAGTTCCATCAGATCTCAATTCCAATACCGCTCCATCTACATCTATCAGGGCATCGGTCTCGCCTTCGATTTCTTCGGCACCCGCTGTTACAATGCTGATATTATGAACCGATGCATTTAAAGAAATATCCTTGAATAAACACGTCCAGCCTGTTTTGGCTATCAATGCTGATGGAACTGTGATTGTCACTGCTCCAGCGTAATTTATAAATACCGTTGCGTCTCCTGTAAGAACTGTATAGGTTGCCGAAGTCACGGTTGCTGCTACTGTCTGTAAGAAGTCGCCGTTCATGTCGGTATCATTGCTACAAACAATAAGCCCGGTAGTATGTGGAGCCAGGGTTAGATTGCCAGCAGCGGTGGTGCCAATCGTACCACCGCCAGTCAGGGTAAAATCACTCGCAATCGCAAGAGCGCCTGCAGTCGTCAATGAAGCATTCGTCCCTGACCAATCAATTGTAGTTACTGCATCAATTGAAATAAGACCTGCTGAATCAATCAAAACTGAAACATTACCATCAATGTCTACTTTACCATGATCGGAAGTGATAAAAACAGAATCGCCAGGAGCGCCGTTCGGAGCAACTGCCCCAGTGGTCTGTATAAGAATGTCTTCAGATGCAGTAGTAATAATTATTTGACCAGCAGTTGCACTTGTGGCTTGTATTGTGATTCCATTTTTACTGGTAATAATGTCTGTTTGACCAGCAGTGTTGATGGTCAACGCATCCAGAATATCTACCGTAGATGCCGCGCCAGCATCAATATCTAAAGTATCAACTGCATTAACAATTATATTTCCACTGCCAGTGGTGGTAAAAGAAAGATTGGCACCAGCCACAGTTATCAACGAAGCACTGGCAGCAGCAATATTAAATTCACCAAGGTCTGCATCCAGGTCTAAATCGTTTACACCCTTATGAATCAGGTTGAAGTTGTCGGTCCCGTCTGTGATAAAGAAACCATCAGCAGTTCCAGTAATTGCAGCTAAATCAACAATAAACGAAAATGCATTTGTTGGTGAAAATGTAAGGTCTCCAACATCAACGGTTACTAAAGAAGCACCGGCAGAATTATTATAAGCTACATCTAAAGTAGTATTAGCAATTGCTGCTGCATTCTCATTAAGAGCACCTATAATAGATGTTGCAGAACCACTATAGCTGGTTTGTCCAAGCTCATTTAGGGTTATTGTTGTTCCCCTGGCACCTAACGTAAGATCCGCTGTAGCACCCGATACAGTGAAATTGGAAGCAGTAGCTGCATCCAATGAAATATTTGTTGTTGAATCTATTGTTGTACTTCCAGTAACATCTATATCTAGATTTGCTCCTGCATTTATATCAACTAAAGCAATTCCTGTTAATATTAGAGATCCACTGACTATTGTTGATACTGTTAAATCTCCAGTGCTGGTAGTAACATTACTTGCACCAACACCATCCACTGAAAAGGTTCCAGTGGAGTCCATGGTGAAATTGCCTGTTACGTCTATATCTAGATTAGCACCTGCATTTATATCAACAAGACCAGCACCCGTCAGAATAAGAGATCCGCTTGTAATTGTAGAAAGAGTTAAGCTAGCTCCAGTAACAGAAAAATTTGAAGCCCATGCAGCATCTAAAGATATATCCTGAGTTGCATCCATTGTGATGCCAGCAGTTGTATCTATTGTCAGAATATCGGCATCAACATCTATTTCTCCACCAACATTACTAAAGTTTATATCGGCAGCGCCGTCGCCAGTGATATTTAAAATTCCACCATCTGAGATAATTGTAACTCCAGCACCGTGAACAATATTAGTGCCGTCTGCATTAGACTCTATATTACCTATAGAGTCTAAGCTTATATTTCCACTCGTAGTGGTGTTTATAGTTAAATTTCCAGTATCTATTGTAAGATTAGAAGCTCCAACACCATCAATTGAAATACTCCCAGCAGAATCTAGCGTAACAGAAGATGCATCAATATCAACTAAACATGTAGCACTACCTATTCCTACAGTAGTAGCAACAGATGTACCAACTCTAAGAACTCCAGCAGTAGTACGATCTAGAGTTCCTGCTAATAAGGTATCAGCATTTTCATCTAGATTTCTAGCTCCTCCAGATGCCGCAGGTCGTACAATGGGAAATAAATCAGCCATAAAACGCTCCTATATTGTAGATACCAATGTAGGTCTCACAACCAACGTATCGGTATTTCTAAAAAATCCAATTTCCTGTTGAATAGATCCAATACCTCCAGGAGGTGCAGCAGCAAGCCCGCTGTTGACTCCCTTAGTTCCTAGATATACTGGCATTCCCTGAGTAAACAAACCAGTCCAAGCTGCATTCTGAATCTCTCCACAATATAAAATATCGCATAGAACCCCAGCACCATAAATGCCGATAACAACTCCATGCATTTGATATACAGTACCAGCATTGGCATCAGCTCTAACTACATCATCTGCAGCACCAGCAGGATCAATACCTACTAGATCTCCAACTGCAATTGCAGGATCGGCCACAGTATATCCAACACCGATATTGGATAAAGAATTGATCGGCCAGTCTGTTCCAAGCTCATCTGTATACGTTAATATAAATCCAGGACCCATGGAGTTATCAACCCATAACGTAGGATCACCTCCAGCACCTGGGAAAGCTGCCTTACCCGCTGCTTGAAACGAATATCCACCTACACCTGTGGTATTTCCACCAGTTACACCTAATTTTGTTTCGATAGCTTCGATGGAAGCGGCAGGTTGGTTAACATTATTCGCCCAAACGGTGTCTACGCCGTCTATTTGTGGGCCAGCAGTGAATGTATCGAGTGCTGCTGGAAATACTGAGGTCCATAAAGGCATAGCTAACTCCTATCTTTAATAAAATATATAGTCTTGGACTTCATCATGCTGAGTACTTCTAATCCAATCTAGTTTACTACCTTTAGACATATTATCTTCAAACCATAAAGGCTGCATATTGGTATAATGGGCTGCTTCTAGGAATTGTTCTCTTATTGTTAAATCAAAAGAAACTAACGGAATTATATGATCTATATTCCAACAACCATGACCCCGACCCCAATTATCCCAAGTCATACCTTCAGTAAATTGAGATTCTAAGTACTCCTTAAAGAATTCAATTGAGCATCCTAAATCTCGGACTGCAGAACCAGACTTCCAGCCCTTCTTTACTGCAAGATTAGTCCTTGTTCTAAGACTACAAGCCAGTTTATAGGTAATATCAGTTTTCCTTCTTTTGTTTTCATTTGCCCATATTTCAGCTCTATGCATCTTAGCATAATTCAAATGTTTAACACGGTGTTTAGTACGCTGTACTTTCTTTCGTTTATTCTCACATTCTTTACACCAATAATTTAAACCATCAGAACTTGTCGATAATTTTCCAAATTCCAATACTGACTTTTCTTTTCCGCATCTAGAACAAGCTTTAATTCCTTCAGTAACTAAAACAGATCGTTCTTTCTTTTCTTTATTATATTCAGCACAACAAGCTTTACATTTTTCGAGAAGACCATCCTTATTTCTCTTACGAGAAGAAAACTCACTTACATCTTTCTCCCCACCACATTTAGTACAAACTTTAGTTCCCTCAGTTTTTCTGGGATTATTATTCTCGGCAATATATCGTTTGTTATCCTTAGAGTAGCACTCTTTACACATAGATAGTTTTCCATACTTCCCATTCTTCGCCTTATAAAATTCATCAATAGCTTTACATTCCCCACACTTAGTACATTCCTTAACTAAAGGAAGACCTCGTACAGCACCATTCAACCTATTATCTTCAATTATGAGATTCAACATATTACATATCTCCACGATGGAGTATAACATGTCACTTTGTAGAGATTTTAAAGAGCGGGAAGATCAGAGTGGTATTATTTAGGTCCCACTCACAAATACTTCACCAAGAATATAAACATCAAGAAGATGCCCAGCACCAGCAGAAGTATCCTTAGTAGTAACCTTACAATAAATTGTTGAATCGGCAGTCAACGTAGCAGTCACTGCAGTACCAAGAGCTATTATAAAGTGGCTGTTCAACGCAATCAAACCAGTCAATGCAGTAGCAGTAAGAATTTGCGTACCAGCAGCAGAGGTGCCAATCGTAATCTGAGTATCACCAGTTGCACCTGCTCCACTAATAGCTTCCATATGAGCAATAGCTATCCTTGGAACAAATTCACTCCCAGCACTCAAACCTATAGCTGTACTTAGCTCATGATTCAATATATTGATTGTAAGCCCTGGTACTAAAACACGAGGCATCACAGCCAAGTTAGTATGATCAACACCTACACTGGTACGGTGAGTGGTAAGCGCGACTGCCTCAACACCAGTAAGAGTTTTAGCTGGACTAAGCTTGATACTCATATTAAACCACCTACCTTTCTATTTACACCGACCTTCGTTATCTTAGGTACCACTTACAAACGTTTCACCAATCAAGTAGCAGTCCAGTAGGTGGCCAGCACCAGCCGTAGTATCAGCCGTGGTAACCTTACAATAAATTGTAGAGTCAGCTGGAATAGTGGCTGTCAATCCTGTCAAAGCTACTACAAATCGAGTATTCAGAGCTATGAGATTGGTTAGGGTAGTAACACCCAAAATCTCAGTACCACCTGTGGTGATGCCAACTGTAACCACAACGTCACCATTAGCAGCCGCACCTACACCAACAGCTTCCATATGGAAGATTAGTGCTATAGGAACAAACTCGTTTGCAGCACTTCCGCCGATAGCTGTGGATTGCTCATTGTTGAGAGTCTCAACTTCACATCCAGCTACTACAACACGCGGCTTTGCAGCCAAATTAGCATGATCAGTACCTACACTGGTACGGTGGGTAGTGAGTGCAATTCCTTCTACTCCAGTAAGTACCTTCGTTGGGCTCAGTCTAATAGTCATTTTTCATACTCCTTCTTCTACCTATTTATAGAAGTTTTCCTTCAATAATTACATTAACTGTACCAGTACCTGCACCAGTATCAGCCGTTGTTACGTTTACATACAAAGTTGCATTACCTGCAATTGTAGGAAATGCGCCCGTAAGTGCAATCCTGTAAGTTTCATTTAGCGCATCCAACCCAGTGAGTGCAGTAACACCCAGAATTTCTGTACCGCCAGGAGTGGTAGTACCAACTGTGATTTCACAGTTACCATTAAGAGCTGCACCAAACGCAGTCATGTGAACAGTGATAGATTCAGGTGCAAAATCCTGCCCAGCAACACCAGAAACGGCTCCATTAGTCTCAGCAACAGCCTTAACATCAGCAGCAATGATAGCTCTACCAGATGCAGTAGCGCCACTAGCAGCAAACAACTCTCTAACATTTGCAGTATCTGTGTACCAGTTACTCACACCATCAGATCTCAGACTAATCTGAGTATTACCTCGATCCAATACAAGAGGAGCAGCTACACCATCAATTGTTTCAGCACCATCTGGAGTAATTGTAATGTTATTCGTAGCCGCAAGTCCTGCTACATCTTGAACAGTTATTATACGACCGTCGTAATCCGCCGCCGAAGGAAATACGAGATTAAGTACACCCGTTGTAACATTAGCATCAATAACATCATCAGTAGCTAAAACAGTATAAGGAGTAACCGCCGCCAATACGGTAGTCGCATCCACAAAATCCAACTGCTCGGCCTTATCAGATATATCATCCAGATCGTGATCATAAATATCAGCAGTCATAGGAGACTTAAATGCTGTCATCTGAGCAGCAGTTACAGTTACTCCACCTCGGGTTACTACGATTTTACCAGATGTAATCCAGGAAGACAGTGTATCACATAGAAGAATATTTCCCTCTACATCAGTCATCAGGATACTTTCGTAATTAGCACCTCCGACATGACTAATATCGACACGAGGTTTACCATTGTCTCCAACTAGCGAGAGGTTATTGGAAGTGGCGTTTGTTACTACAATTGATGTTGCGGCCATTATTTACTCCATTTTTCTTTCAAATTGGGCGACCCAATTGTTTTTACAGTCTCAATCTTCTGGATTAATATAACACAAGAAATATTTGGTCTTCTAAAGGAGCTTAGGTTTATATGCGCCCTAAAGTGTAAATAAAAGGTTATAATGAGGATGCTCATACCGAATTTCAGGGTCTCCATCCTCCGAGGAAGACATACATGGAACCTTGCATGATAATCGTGCAACCTTGCAAGATAGCGGCGTTACCTTACAAGACAACAATGTAAATGTAATAGTAGAGAAACCAACATGAACAAGTTATTCTTCTATTTCTACTCTATTATATTCATACCTACCCTTGATTCGGGAATGTATAAACTTTCCTTTTGAATCAGCATCTCGCAACTCTTCAAATACTTCTTGAGTTACATTTGCATATTTATAAAGAGTACTCGAACCTGTTTTCTTATTTAGAAAAGAAACATATAAATCAGAATTCTCTTCATCGAAAGCTATTGCATCAATATTACTACTAGTAACTGCTATGAATTTTTCTACAGCAATCATTGAATTCTCCTAGTAAAATATATAAGATTGGTCTTGGTTGTATGCTGTCTTTCGTATTATGGCTAAAGAGCGTAACCTATAATGCTCTTTAACATGGTCTTTATGCCATAAAGGTTTTAAATTCGTATAGTGAGCTGCCTCTAAGAATTGTTCTCTAATTGTTAAGTCAAAAAAAGCTAAAGGTTTAATATGGTGGATCTGCCAGCTTCCTTTACCTTTACCTTGATTATCCCAAATCATCTCCTCGCCAGTTTCCGAATTGGCGTAGAATTGAAATTCTAGATACATTCTACATTCTGAAATAGAGCAACCTAAATCCTCCACAAAGGAACCTGCTTTCTGGCCGTTAGCTACTCTAGAAGTAATATGTCTCAGAGTAATACTCAGCTTAAACTCTGGATCATTATGATATTTTTCTCTTTGTCTAACTAAAACATAATCTAAATTATTTTCATACCATTCTGCAGATCTTCTTCTAATTTTTTCCCTATTTTTCTCACTATACTCAGAACCATACTCCTTAACACACTCAATACATTGTGAGCATCTTCCATCTGTAGCACTTTTATTTACATGAAATAGTGTAATCTCTTTATTTATAGCACACTTAGAACATTCTTTACTGCCTTCCATCCGAGGAAGATATTCTTTTTTAGGTCTAATATCATTAGCTCTTCGAATTCGAGCATCTTCCGCTAAACAAGAATTACACCAAGAACGTAACTTACCTTTTTTGGTTGTTCCAAATTTCCCTTCAGATTTTTCTTCTTTACACTTTGGACAAAATTTAATATCTGCAAATCTTATTGGCTGAGGTCTTATCACTCGATTTTTAAGATGGTAAGCGTTTGAACGCTTTTTATTACATTCAGCACAGATAGAGCACTTACCATCCTTGGTGTTTTTATCATTATGAAAATCTTCAGGAGTCTTTTCTTCTTTACAGTTAGTACAAAATTTAATACCAGGAAATCGAATTGGCATACGTTTAATACGCATACTTTTTCGTTTTAAATAAGCTTCTCTTCTTTTAACTGCAATTATCTCCCTATTCTTTTCATTATATATCTTTTTTCTAGCTGCTATCTTTTTAGCATCTCTCTTATTGCGCTCTTTATCTTTTTTAGCTAAAATCTCCTTATTCTTTTCACGGTACTCTTTACTTTTAGTAGCCAAACTATCTTTATTTTTATCACGATACTCCCCAGAGTATTCGCTACTGCACACCTTACACCAATCACTCAACCCATCTTTCTTAGACTTATTTTTAGAAAAATCAACACGACTTTTGGCCTTGCTACATTTAGGACATATTTTACTAGACTCTGCCATCTAACTTAACCTGTCGTAATCATAGCGATCTCTCAAGAATTGCCACACGAACTTTCCAGCCGAAGGCGCTTGAAGAGCCTGACTATATACCTCAGGTTCTACACCGTGGTATACATAAACAGATCCCTCAGAAAATGCACCTCTTCCAGAAGGTAAAAACTCAACATAAAAGAAGCGATTGTCTTGATCGTAGGCGAAAGCTTTAACATTGCTACTATCTACAGGAATCCAGATCAACTCCTCTACACCAGCTACATCAATTGCTTCGTCGATAAATGGAGATAGCCAGTCTTCGACGATCTGCTCAAGCTCAGCTATCTCCCCTCCATCTAGAGGAGTATCTTCACCTTCATACTCAATTGTTCCGCTAATATCATATGATTGAGTAAATTCAATGGCAGCAGCATCTGCCCAACCCTCTTGAACTATCTGGCTTTCTAGAACGTCCCTGTACATCAAGGCTTCTTCTAGAACCTGATCTGCTAATGACTCATTATAAGTTTCGCCTTTCGCAGAAACCAAATCAACAATGGCCTCCTGGATAAAACCAGTCCCTACATACACATAAAGATTAATATCAGCAGCAACTCTATGAAAAGAATTATGCATAACTATTCCAGGTATCCCCGCTCTTTATCTTCTGCTACTATACTTCTTACATAATCCTTAATAACATCAAATAACGTACCCACTTCATCAGGTTCCATTTCTAATGGTATCGATCCACGCTCATCAGAATCTCCAGAAGGAATAGATCCTCCTAATTCATCTTCGAAAGCACCATAATTATCACTATCATTAAACTCTATCTCGATATTGGATACACCTGGCAGTAACCCAGTCTCCAGCAAATTAGGAATTGCACCAGCCATCCATTCATATTCATTATTAACAAGCGAATCTACAAACTCATCAGGAGATTCATTAACATTAAACTCTTCTGCAAGACCTCTTGCAAATTCGGTAAACTCCCCAAGATTGAGATCCAGTAACAAAGTTGCAGAAGCTTCTTGAGCATTCTTTATAAATGCTGCATATAACCTAGCGGCTAAACCACCTAAACCTCCAACGGATTTCTCGAAGGCTGCAGGATCAGATTCCTGGAGCTGCACTAACTTATCCAAAGCATCCCAAACATATAAATCATTATTATAATCAGAATCCTGCCCACTTATATACTCATTCAGTACTTCTTGGGCCTCATCGATTGCTGTAACAGCACCCATCCAGTTATTACCCATAACTGTCTCAAAAACATTCTCTATAACACCACTAATTCCTTTGGTTATTTCAGATCTAGATCTTGGATCGAAACCGTACTCCTCCAATTCAGTTAGAGAAGCTCCTATCTCTGAAATTTTAGGAGACTTGCCTGTCCTGACTCTCTCATCAACTTGAGCCTTAAGTCTAGCAAGAGAATCCTGAATATTCTTTACTCGGGCCTTCTCACCATCTGCTATCTCTAACTTCTGCTCCCATAAGCTTATAGCCGTCGATAAAGGTAAAGCTTGTGGAAGTTTATCTGTGTATATCCCTGGAATGTTAGTCTTATAAAAAGATACAGTACCATCTGGAGAAACAGCTATCCCAGCATTCTCTAGTACTTCTCGAACTTCGGACATGTCCTCTGGAATCTCTTCAGGGAACATCTCCGCTACTGCTGCTTCGTCTTCTACATACGGAGTAGCATTCTCGTCCACATCCCAGTAAAGAGCCCTCCTGCGAGCCGCTATAGCCCCTCTAGTTAAAGAACTCGTCCGAACCATTATTCCATTCTCTACCAAAGCCATTGTCAAAGGATGCACATCCTTCTCATCAATTTGATTCATAAGCATATTGTAAAAAGTCTGACTTAGAATGCCGCCTTCATCAGCGGACAATTTAGCACGTTCAATGGCATCGGTTAGCGTTATCATACAGTTATCCCTTCTACTCTAATACTAGTAATTGATTTTAAACGCATGAATGTAGGAATCTTTAACTATTAATGTTTTTTGCAGGATTCGAACCACTCTCCACAAAGCTCTTCTCGACAGCAATCATCCTTATCTCCATAACATTCTGGGGTTTTATTAAGAACTTCTATAGGAATTTTGACCTTTTTATCAATAATTATAGGATCTTTGATTCTTTTTTTCTTAACCATTAAGACTGACCTCGCCCCCTATAAATGTTCCCTGACATAGGATTTTCATTAGCTGCAAGCCTTCTTCGAACATTCTTTTTCTTTTTTTGATCTGCCATCGCATCAACTATACTACCCTGAATTATATGATGAAGCCCAATAACACATCGGGCAATATCATCACTGTCCCTACCTCTAACTTTACCTTTATGCATATTATAAACCCGTTTGAGATCTGGACTTCGACTCAATTTCATCATTTCAACTAAAGCAACCCCGTGACCGGACATATGCTCTTGTGGTACGCCCATATGAAGACTCCCATCTTCATCCACATTAACCAAATCATCATCCTCTGGAGGTAGCATAAATACTCTGCCGTTATAAACCATATCCCGAAATTTCAAGAAATCGTCTATCTTCAAGGTTACTTCATAAGAATGGATACCCATACTTCTTATCTGCTGGATTGTAGATACAGAATTCCACCTATCAAAGCAGACCGTACCAATTTTTATCTGCCTATGAAGCTTTTCTATAATGTTAATTATAGAATCAAACCAGATATTCCTACCTTCTTCTGGAATGATCCGTACACAAAAGTCTACTTCCGTACATAAAACCTCATCTTTATGCTCATAAGGTCTCCCGCTAATCGGCGTTGCACTTCCATACCTCAACATCCTTACACGTTCATGATGCATTCTATCTAAAAATTCAGCATCAGCACCTCTATCCGGCCTAACAAATGTCCCTATCTCCTCAGGCCAAATAACCCCCTCTACATTCATCGGCATAATCCTTCCAGATGTATCAAGTATAGAACCATCACCACCTAACCCACCTTCGAGATCTCCAATAGAAACCCATCTTGCATGCCCGCACGCCAGCGAGAATGTATCAAATGATGACCCAGCATCACCAAATATATAATGAGAATTAACCGCGTCTAACTTGCAATGACCTAAATCTACTCCTACATATTCCCTTCCAGTAGGATCAGTTGGGTAAGTGTTTATAAACGTAGCTATTGGCCTCTTCTCCCAGTCAATAGCCTTCCAGAACCTGAGCTTATCCTCAATAAATGGTGTAGCAGCCGCTGGAGGATTGGACCCGAAGTCTCTGTCCGCAGCTACAGCATCTCGCTCGAACTCCTCATCAAATGCACTTCGAGGTTGAAATGGGTTAAACTCCCAGGTAGCTTTCTTTACAGCATACGTCTTTTTTAGAATCCCCCTCTTAGCCTTCTCATAGGTCTGCATAGCAGGATCATCAGCAGCCACCGCCGAAGTAATACCAATTAAAGAACCTAAAAAGAATGGAATAGTTAGGTCCAGCATTGCCGCTGTTCTAATAGTCTTCAGACCAGCATTCAAAACTCTATGTAACTCTTGTGCAGATCTCGTACCCTCGGTATCTATTAACCTTGCCCACTCATCGAGAAAAGCACCTAACCTGGTAGCTCCAGCGATACCCGCCGAATCAGAAGACAGCTTGTTTAACCTTAATTGTAGATAACCATCTGAAATTTCTTCTTCTGTTACAGCATACCTCCAAGGATCTTCTACACCTACCTGCGCCCGCTCCTTACGCTTAATCCAATTCATATAACGATTTATATAAGGAGAATTCCTACGCATCTGCCTGAACTTGGCGTAAATAGTTTTCTTCGCCTGCTTCTCGGTGGATGCTACAAAGTTAATTTCAAATGTCTCGGACTTCTCCTGAGCGAGCCTCCTTTGCAATGCTCCAGGTTTCTCGATACCTAAAGTAATAGCTACATGCTCAAGATACCCACCTATATGAGCACCTGTGTAGGACTTACCTCCACGCATCCCGATGATTGTTACCAATTCGTTATAAGGTATAACAATACCGTCACTAATGAATTCCTGCATAGTCGTCCCACACTTGGGACATACAAAATCTTGATACTCTGAACTCCAAACTAAGAGGACCTCGGACTCCAGATATGCTCTGGATTTACCCCAACAATCAACCTTATCTGGATGTTGGGAATTACAAACCCTACATCTTAAGTTAAAGAAATCTCGAAGAATCTGATATTGACCCCAATACTGAAATGTAGAAGGAACGTTCCAGTATTCAACACTAGTTACCCATTCTATAATGTTAGGAGCTGGCTTACTGAGATACTGGAACTCTTTATCGCTACTGACTGCATCTGCACCTAACCGAGATAAAATAGAATCTATTCTGGAATCTAAACCGTTCTCCCCTACTACTTCTATGACAGGTTCATCAGAAAAATAGATAGGATTAGGTTTAATCTTGTCTGACATTAAACTCTTCTAAATAATTCAAAATAGGATTAGGTATATGAGTACGAGAACATCTCTTTAATTGTAAATCTTTACCTTTCTCAAAACCATCCTTGTAACCCTTCTTGTAAATTTTATTTATAGACTCAATGAATATTTGCCAAACATATCTTTTCTCCACATCGGAGCTGAATCTATAAAACTCCATAAGTGTTATCTGTGCTTTAGTTATTCCATATCGGAAAAACCACTTTTGAAGCTTCATTGCTTTAGTCTTATCCATTAATCAACCTTAACCAGATAAAAATTGTTTAACAACAATTTACCTCTACTCATAGTTATCTTAACATCTGGAAGATCAGCAGGCACCTTATATTTAGTTCCATCTACATAGAAGATTGAGTTCTTCACTGTTGCAGGAATCCCCTTGAATACCTCCAGGACAGCAATAGCTATATCATGATCGGGCTCATAGTCTTTAGCCAGGACTGCTCGACCTGCTGCAAGACCCTGCTCATTCCTGAGAAGCCTATCCATAGCAAATGTTTTTAAAACTGACATCACTTTATCCTCTCTTAATTGCCTGGAGCCTCACAACTGCCCACGGAGGTCTCTCTATTGTTAGCTCATGTACCACCCTGAAATAAACTTCCTTATGGTCTACACCCAACAACTCAGCAGCTTCGCGCTCAGTTATTACCAGCTCGGCTACTACTTTCTCAATCTTAGGTTCTTTTTCAGGATATACATATTTTGGCATTATTTCACCCCATAATTAGTCTTAACCAGATCCATAGCTTCTTTCACGAGCCCTCTCATCTCTCCACTAAACCTGGCCTTTATTGTCTGAGACACCTGCTTGGGTAAAGATGTCTGCTCGCTCATCTCAGCCTCTAGGATATTCTTTACCTCATCAGCAACGTTAATTACTCTAACCGCTATACCCTCAATTATAGATTCTACAGCAGCTTCCACAGCCATCATAGTAGTTTGTTCAGTATTCTTAAGTTTCAAAAGATTTTGCTTGGCAGAGATCAGATCAGACACGAACTTACTATAATTCTCTATCTCTACAGTATTTACTTGTGGAGTTTTGCCTTTCTCTATATCCTTATCCCGTTTCTCTCTAATACTAGTACTATAAAAATCAAGATTCTCCTCCATCATATCGATCATATCACCTATCTTGGCGTAACTGTTCCTTCGAGATATTTGGGCTATCGAATCCGCCAGAGCTTTCTGCGTCTCATCAAAAGCTATTGTCTCCCGAGGTCTCGAAGAGACATACTTCTTTAGCTCTGATGTCATCATATCTAAATCCGATATATGGTTCTTGAAGTGATTGGTGAAGTTAGCATTGTTGAACTTCGTTAAAGAATCGGGCTTACTGGCATTCAACATATCCGCTCGGGTATTCAACCACCTGCATACTACAGAATGTGAAACACCTTCATCAATAACTTTATTGTGAACCTCGACCCAAAGTTTTTGGTCAACTTTAATAAGGTTACATATCTTGCATCTGTTATTTAGATCTACTGTCATTATCTTCGCTTTCAAATAGGTAGTCCCAACCACGCTGTTTAGCTATTTCTTTAGATGACATATCAGGTTTAGGGTGTTGTAAAAAACTACTTTCTAATTCACACAACTCCCTCCTGGCCGCGTCGAGGTGCTCCTCTAGATTGATACCATGGTGAATTGCTGAATCACGACCCTTTATTTCTAGCTTAACTTGCTCTAGAGCTTCATCACGCTGTTGGCGTAGGCCAGGGATGCAAATTGCATGTCTACTATGTACTGTGTTAACCCAGCAAGGAGGGTTATCATGATACCTATAACATTCACTGTTACACACAGGCTCACCATCCACTATTCGAGGATTAATTTTATCGTTCATCTCTCCATCCCTTCAAATGCCCTATTACACTTTCCAATATTTCATTTCTCTTCTTTTGAGCTTCATTCATCTCTTTACATACCCAATTAGTTGGCTCTAAACCTTCAAGGTTATCTGATACTTCTGAATAATCAAGATGAGCTTCTAAAATCCTTATGGGTAGTTCATTATCTGGACATGCATTGACATAACGCTTTTCAGTTATGTGCATCCTATATCGTTTAGCTTCTGCTTCAAGGGCGGCATTTTGCCTACACAATACTGCCCAATCATCAACAATATCATCCAGTTCCATCCTTTGTTCTTTACCATTTTTACTTGTAATTGTTGCCCAATTATCAGCAGATCTTTGGGCAGATCCATTTGCTGCCATATCTCTTAATTGTGATGCTTTCATTTCTCTACTCCTTGGGGGTGTTCCCTTCTTTCTCTATTGGCTCCCATCGATACCCAGCACCATGACACCATCCACAAACACCTGTTGTTATTTGTCCTGGTATGCTGCCATAAGGTACCTTTTGTATCCCTGTACCATCACAGGCTGTACAACCAGTTTTATATAACCCGTGTTTACATGATGAATGTCCTGTTATGGGATAACACTTTATTTTATTATTCATCAAATTTCAGGCGAGGATACCCCTGGATTTATCCATGGGGATGAATCGCCGCTCCTTTCTTGTTGACAACTGGTTGCATCAATGGGATATTCAGCTTGAAGCTTTGAACCCGCATAAACAAAGCAACTTTGAAAATTATGCTCCCCGGCCACAGCCTTTGCGGGTTCAAACGTGGTTTGGAGAGCGCTTTTAAAATTATGATTGCTACGTACAAATACCGAGTCAATGCAACGTTTCTTGTCGTCAACGAAGCATGGACTACCCAAACATGTTTTGTTTGCGGGTCTCGTACCAGTGAACAGCGGCCTTGCGGTCGAAAAATGCTTGGAATAAGACAGTGGATATGTGATTGCGGTGTTTTGCATGATCGTGATGTTAACGCTGCGTTAAATATCCTTTCTGTCGGGCTGGAACGTCAGCCTCTCGCTGGAGAAAGCCCCCGTCTTTAGACGTGGGGAAGACGTTACCTGGGTTATTAAGAATATAACAACCTATGCCCATTGTCTTCCTAGCTAATTTACCAGGCCGAAAACGATTATCACATAATGAAACATCATTAATAAACTCTCCGCAAGGAGGATCTACAACTATTCCTACCTTTGCATCACCAGTATCTCCATTTAATACATCGGAAAGCACCATAAATGACATGGCAAAATAAGTTTCAGGATCTGCATAAAAGAGAAGTGCTTGCTCTAACTCTTCAATCCTCTTTAAAGCTTTAGGTAACCCAGTTGGCAATCCTTTGTAATGTATTTTTCCAACAACAATATCTTCACCACCAGTATCAACAACAACCTTTATCCTTGTATATCTAAAAATCGACAGTTTTTCTGCCTCGTCATTTAACGTACCCACATTTACAAACTGAGGTTTTCCAAATATTTCGTTCGTTACATCAGTATATGGACAATCTGTATGATCGTATCTTGGATCTTGAAAAAGCGTACCCTCAACCGTAACATTAACTACCCCAAGGTCACTAGAAAATTCAAAATCAATAACCGTGTGAGGCCATTCTTGAGCATTGAAATAATAATAATATGTCCTAGCTACGAAAATACCGTCTTCCCATATCTCTTCTATAAATTCTGGTCCTGGCGAAACTTTTATTTTTAGATCACTCATTCTTCCCCCACCTTTTTGAACTTTAAAACCTGATACCCTTTTCCACCACATGCTGGGCATGTAAAAACTAAAACCACCCCTTGAATAGCTCCAGGAATATAGTTAATTTTATCACCATTGCATTGATCACACTTTATTTTTAAGTACGTCATTCTACAACCTTCTTCAATTGAATTGAAATCCCCAGACCTCGTTCCTCCACAGCAGCTACCAACTGAGACAAAGGAAATGCTATAGATTGAGAACAACTACGACTACGAACTACAAAATAAGGCTCCTCAGCCTCCGAAGGGTAAAACCCACTGCCAACAGGAAGATTTATATTTTCTCCCTCCAGAACTAATTCTATATCATGTGTCAATTTGTCTTCAGACATAACTCACCTCTGAGTATAAATTACTGGATAGACTTATTTGTCGGCTTTTAGATTAATTATAATCTTAGACAGCTCTTCCATAGCCTCTTCGAGGTATACAACACCTTCAGATTTACACTTACCTGATACGATACCTTCAACTGCAAACTCTAAGTTCTGGTAAATACTCTGGAGACTATCTGTGAGTGCCTCAGACATGCCCTAGTCCGTCGAATCGTGAACGACGAGCACTAAGTCGGCAGCAGCCAGGATGCCAATGAGCGACCAGTGGAGTATTGCCTGCAGCTTGCTATTTCTATTTATAGATTTAATCGTACTCCGAAGTTCTTTTACTCTAGCTTTCTGGAAATCCAAATCGTATTCTAAAATACTTATATGGCTCTGGCAGTTCTTAACTCTCAAGTCATAGTTCTTCTCTATATCCAGCATCAGCTCATACTTAGTGTTAATAAACTGAATCTTATCCAGATTATTAACATAAGCATTATAAACCAAAGCTATTTGTTTATACTCCTCAAGAGTAAAGAAAATACCCTGCTGGCCATTAACTTCGTAGTCAATGCCTTCTGGCATCGGGATCTTCTCCTCGGCATATACAGACTGAAATGGACATAGAAAGACCAGGCTGAAGATTGCTAGCATAAATATAAAAGGTTTCATTTGCTAAGTCCTTTCAGTATTTCTCTAACCTCCTCAGCAGAAGTAGCTTTGTTTATCTTCTCATTAATCTTAGCAGCTTCCTCGTCTGTCTTGTGCTCCTTCTTGATAATTTCTGCTATTTTCTCCTTGGATTCTTCTATCTCCTTCTTGAGATCCTCCTCTATTTTAACCTTCTCCTCCACCATATGATCTACCAGATCATTGTGAGCTTCATCAGACTCCGAAGAATCTATCTGCGGCTTCCTTCCTATTAGAGATAACACTAGCAAAAGTATAATCCCGAGCCCTAGTACTCCAGCTAGTACTTTCCAGTACCACGGAAGAGATTTATACCAACTCCATTTTTCATCTATCCAATTATACATTTTAAATACTCCTTTCCCCTTTTAATAAAGGGTCCAAGTGTTTATAGAGCAGTTTTCGATGAACATGGCAAACTCCACGCGCTTTGTACGGCATTCCTACCGTTGGTTAAAGTGTTGAAACCTACAAACACTTGGACCTACATCTAATATACCTGGAAGACTTATTTTTCTTCTTTATCTTCACATGAAGTAGTCTGAGCATAAGCGGATTCTTCAAAGATGTTTCCTAAATAAGCATTCTCCTCCCCACGAAGATATGCTTGAAATGCACTTAAACTATATATTAACATCCAGCTTATAGTCCAAAACGTTGTATGTAATACCCAAAAAGGTTCCATACCTCTAGCTAAAAATATAATAACAAATGATAACTGAACAATAAATCCATAAAGCATAGATACTTCCATCTGCTCTGGATGAATATGTTCATGCTCCTCTACTATTGTATCTACTCCGGGACCTCCAGACCTCCCAGGACCATAGAATCCTCCGTGGCCTATGGCAGTGCCTCCCCATGTCAACCACCTGCCTAAGATAGGCTGCAGCTCGACAGGATTTATGATGTGGAGTCCATGCTCATCCCTAACTCTGTACCACGTCCTAGTCGGCCAGGAATTTGGCTTAAACTCACACCATAAGCCTTCTAGCCAATGGAGCTTTGTGCCCCAACAGAGCCATATAAACAACACTGAGAGCCATGTAAGGATGTCCCACGGTAAAGTCCATAGATAAGTTATAAAACGTCGAATAGGTTTTTTCATAGTATCCTCCTGATTTGAAGGAATTATAACACGAGATAAATAGTGGGTTTGTTAAATTAGGAGGAGTATTAATCTTTTATTTAATATAAATCACTCCTTGGGGTTACCTGGGGAATCGGTAACGCACGTGAAAACAGGTAGAACATCCCATCAAATCACAGTCGTGATCATCATCTAATGGCTCGCCAAGTATAACTATTTCGTTTTCCGTTTCGTAGCATTCTCGCATCTGTGCATTTTCGGGAAAATTCCACAGTGGAATATGTACCAGTGTTTTACCATCCTTTTTTATTTCAAATGTTGTTTCACTCATTTCTCTACTCCGTATTGTTCCCTGATTCGTTCAACCACCCAATCAATATTGCAGTTATTCAACAACCACACATCGTCCTCTTCTGATAAGTTTGTGATCGGCCTATCCTGTGGAGGGTATCCATTTTTTGGATAAAAACGATTAATGATGCTGGGACGATGCGATTTTGCCCACGTCAAAAACTCATCATATTGCTCGTTGGTACCATAAATTTTATCTATCGCTGCCATTTTTCCCTACCTGCTTTCTTGATCTTTCCGTTGCTCCCAGCATTCATCGTTACGCTCAGTATCATGGCCAGCCGCGCCGCCATAATGCTCACAAACACACTCATCATTTGCCGCTGGATATTTCCAACAATTCCCGCAGCATTTCAACCGCTCTACTTCCCCCCGCGCCGCCTTTAGCTCGGCTTCGAGGGCTTCAAGATCGGCAATATACCTGTCGCATTCCGCAGCGTATTCTTTGCTTCGCTTCTCGGCTTTAAGGGCGCGGGCTTCAAGAGCTTTACATTCAGAACAATATGTGTGCATAGTCGGCGTTTTTGTGATTATAGCAGTTTGGCAGTCATAACACCTCATACTCGAGGCATCTAATGGTTTTCCACATTCGATACAGTTACTCATCTCTCTACCTGCTTTCCTTGGGTTAATCTCTTGTATTCGCTTCTTAGCCGTTTAAGCCTTGCAACAGTTTCCGGGGTCCATTTGTATTGTTGCGTGAGTTCTTTTAAACTAGCCTCATCCCAACCGCAAACAATGCCCCATATCCATGCATCCCTATGATCTGCTGACCAGTCCCTAACATGACAGGCTACCGCCGTTTCTAACGATTTAAAGGGACACTCTATAGGCTCACTCATTCCCCTGCCTGCTTTCTTTTAGTCTCTTTGTTGCTAATCATTTTTCTGCGGTACAAATCCCGCAACTCGGTACACCCCACGTTCTCGACTAGTATTTCCTCAACGAGTGCTTTGAGGTGCTCGTTTTCGGCCTCAACTACTATTAGTCCACCCTTTAGTCCGGCATTCTCTTTTACCAGTGTATCGTTTTCTTCCCTTGCCGCTGATAGCTCGGCTTCGAGAGATTCCAGTTCACCGATATACCTATCGCACTCCGCCGCGTATTCCTTACTTCGCTTTTCAGCCTCCAGTGCGCGGGATTCGAGGGCTTTGCACTCAGAACAATACGTGTGCACAGTCGGCGTTTTTATAATCGCTGTGGTTTGACAGTCGTAACACCTGATGCTCGTGGCACTCAGCGGCTGGCCGCATTCAATACATTCACTCATTCCCCTGCCTGCTTTCTTTGTTAGTTCACCATTTGTCTGCCGAAAATTATTACAAAGATAAGTATCGGTAGATGCGTAACTAGAAATACTATTAAATCTTCACTCATCCCCTTATTTCCTCTGCAATTGGATTCCAGTCGAAAGCCGCGCTATTGTCGCCGCTATGTGAATCAATGTGATTTTGCCACCTGGCCTCCAATGCCTTAGTCACTGCCTCACTTTCAGATCTGGCCTCGATTTCCATCATGCATTCGGTCGGAACAAAACAAATCCCGCGAACATGAAATTTTCGATTCATTAAACCACCTGCTTTCTTGATTAGTCATCTTTCGCCCACTAAACATACCCCAGTCGACTATTGCTACACTTGATTGTTGCAACCTCCAATTCCAACTCCTCAACCTGCTTTTTGAGCGTTTTAATATACTCTTCAAATCCAACATCTTCGGGGCAGATTGCACCCTCACGGTTTTCAAAATCCAAACGTTCTGATTTCAACCGCTCGTTTTCTTTTTCAAGCTTATCGTCCTTTGTTCGCCCCGCTGCTATCTCTAGTTTTAATTGCAGGTTTTCGGCCTTGAGTGGCTCGACTTGTCGGTTAGACTTATCCCAATGCCTCTGGGCTTCATCCAGTTCTTTTCGCAAAATTACTTGCTCATCGGCAATGGCCGCCCTACTTGTTTTCAACCGCTCAATCTCCCCCCGCGCCGCCGATAGCTCGGCTTCGAGATTTGCTATCGTGTAATAGTCATCGTGATTTTGTTGCTCCGCTTTCCTTTTCTGTTTCTCAACTTCGTTGGCTTGTAGTCGATAGGATTTTATCTCGTCTTCATAGTCTCTGCGTAGTTGTTCAATATCTTCTTTTAAACTCTCAAAAGAAATACTATCATCATCAGGCTTTTCCCCTCTGGCCAAAACAATCAATTCCCTCAGTTCATTCATGTACTCTTGAAATGTCATCCTATCACTATCATTTGCATTTATTCCCTCCTCATAGCCAATGCGCCGAGCCTCTAGAATGTCATCACTTGGGTTCATCCAATCAATTGTCATTCCCCTACCTGCTTTCCTGGTTAGCCTGACCATGACCCTGACCCTGACCCTGGCCGTGACCATGACCCTGACCGTGACCCTGACCCTGACCGTGACCCTGACCGTGACCCTGACCATAACCCTGACCGTGACCGATGTTTTTGTTTCTTGCCGCGCAACATTAGAGCACCATCGAGGGGGACAGACAAAATGATTCAATGGATTGTAGCATCACATAATGATCACTAGGTAGTTGCTGCCTATCGGACCACGATTTTTCAGTCCAAGGGCCGGTGGCATACACAATGCCCGCATCGGATAAAAGGCAGCACGTGTCATTCACGCCGTCCAATATCCCCTCGTAGAAATAGTTGGCGCACATTAGCAACACGCGCTGATTTAGCAGTGATACTAAGCCCTCGCCGTCAACCTCGATTACCTCTACTTTTTTTGCTTTCATCATTTTTTACCTACTTTCTTGTTCAACGTATAAGAAATCCTTAGTGGTTCCCTGAACACAACCCAGACTCCTTGACTGGGGTGTCGTAGCAATCCCAGCCGCGCTGTTTGGTTATAAATATAGCCCTGTCACGCGGGATCATTGCGTCGCAAAAAATAAGCTCTGCCTTTGCAGTGCAGATTTCCCTTTGCAGCGCCTTCTCACGGGTTAGGGCTTCATCGCGCTCCTTTGTGGCTTGATCGCGGTCTCTACGTAAAGCGGGGATGCATGGTTCACCCTCGTCAACTTCAGATTGTTTAATCCTACATTTCCACCAATTAGGAAAGTCATCAAAACACGCGGGGCAGCCATGGGTGCATAATGGCTCACCGTCTTTGTATTTCGGCTCAATCTTCATTGTGTCCCCCTGCGTACCACGTGGCCCGGCCATTCACTAAATCGTCAATAGCCCTTTGCATTGGTTCAATTTTCTCACTCAATTCTCTTACTTGTGTTTTTAGTCGTTCATTGGCTTGCTCTAGACGTCTGTTTTCCATCTCTAAGTGTGATTGATGGAGAGATAGTATTTCCCCACATTTAGGACATCTTTTCTTACTCATTTGTCTGTCTCCTTGGGTGGGGGTATTTCCACACAACTCACGTCATCGAATTCAACAAACCAAGCACCAGGCTTTCCTGATGCTCCTAATTTCAATTCTTGAACCTTATGTGAAGTGAACACCATATCGAACACTTGCCAAGTTCTGGATTCCATCCCTTTGTACACTGGCTTTCCGTCGATATTGATAACTGGCGCACATGGTTTGGAGCGTGCCTGTTTTAAGGTATTGTGCATAGGGTGCAATGGAGATAGCACAATCAAACCAACATCATATTTAAAATCAATTAGCAGATTGACCGCATCAATGATTTCAGTCCAACCAGTGCCACGAGCATGCCCACGAATATGATAGTACTTATCCACTTCTAATTGTGCCTTACCATAACTCATTAATCCTCACCTATAAATTACTTTGCTTGATATTAGATTGATAAACATCACGTTCTTCACCACTTTTAAAAGGTTTACCTTGTTTGGTATACTGAAGACCTCTATAGATACATGAAGGTCTATTAAAATCAAGATACACTTTTATGCTAGTGACTTTAATAGTTCCTATATGATCTGTAACCATGTCTCCAACCTGGATGCTATTGTTATCTTTAGATAAAGCGTATTCACAAGCTAATCGTTTAATCTCTTTTTTAGCACGATTCTCTATCTCTCTTTTCTTCTCACAATATTCTTCAATTTTCATCAGTTTCTCCTTCCAATTGCAAGAGCCGAATTCTACGGCCTACTGCTTGCTCTTTCAACTCCTCAATCTCCTCTTGGAGTTCTTCACACTCTGTCTTTGAATCGTCTAACAACTCCTCAAGCTTGCCTACCTTCTCATCAGACTCTTCCATCTCCTTGCTCAAAGCATCGTACTCTTCCCTCGAATATGATGTTTCTGCCATCTCTCCCAGCTCATCAAAAATGTTTCGAAACTCAACAATAAATCGAGCATTAGCTTCCGACATCAGAACTGGAGTACGATTAACAGCCTTCACAAGCTGCCAGTCACCATTAGTAGCTTGGATAGCTTCCCAGGGACCTGAAGTCATGCCGCCGCCTAGCCGACCAAGTAACGCTTGTAATTCAGATAATTCCATAATCAACTCCCTTTTTAACCTTAATCGCCGCTTCAATGGAGGCAACGAGTGGAGTCGAACCACCTCTTTTGGCCGAGACTACCGATTAGGCATTTCCGAAATTCTTGTTGTCTCGCATCGCCTATCTAAGAATATAACCTCTACTCAAGCACCTGTCAATATACTCAGCATAAATAAATGAAAAAAGTCTAATTAATCAATAAAATCAAACAACTTTGATTCGTGCCCCTCTCCTCCAATTCCGTAAATAAAGCCTTCTCGCCAGGAAGGTTGATTATCAAATACCACATGATACATACTTTTAGAGGACTTAAATTGAAGTGTGCCAGTTATCCAGCCTTTGACTCTGCCAGTCTTATTCTTCGGCCTAACAGCAGCAGCCCAATTTTCGGACTGCAAGAGCCGAATTCTACGGCCTACTGCGTCCCTGTTTAATTTTATCATATTTCAGTTTTACTTTCCTTCTCTTCCTTTTTATCTTCAATTGCTTTCGCAATTCGTCCTTGCGCTATCTGAAAAGAGTCTAGTTCCTGTTCTATACCTACAAATGAAAAATCTAAGTTAACACAAGCACAACATGTTGTGCCAGAACCCATGAAATGATCAAGTACAACCCCGCCAGGAGGTGTCACTAGTCGCACTAGGTACTCCATTAACTTTATGGGCTTGACTGTAGGATGCTTGTTGCCTTCCCTGCGCTCCTTCTTGGAGGCTTTAGCTTGGTATTTGAATCTTTCTGGTTCGGACTTTTTTATTCTTTGGATGGATTCGTTGATGACAGGAAGCACAAAGCCAAACAATCTCAAAAGGCTTTTCGTAATCGGGGTGGTGTCTATGTTGTCCATTACTTCCACATAACTGGCAAGGTTCTGGATTAGGATACAGTTTCTGTAATTTGTAATAAAGTCCCGAATAACTCGTGATTCCAGAGGGTTTCGCGCATCCTTTTGGACTTCCGATATTGCTACAAGATTTTGAACAATATCGATTGCGCATGTGTCGCACAGGTTTGCTGCATACTTCACATAAAGGACGAGTTTTTCGACGTGCGAGTCCTCCACATTCAAGCGAGCAATACTTTCTTTTATTACTCGGATAGTTTTCGAATATTTTTCCGCAATGTTCACAAATGTATTTTTGCATGATTCTCCTTGTTTCTGTTCTTCGCGCAAAGAATTATAACAGAGAGAACATTCATTTTCAATTTTTATTTGTTTAAAAAACCGAGCGGCGGAACCTCTATTTTTGTCATGGCTTATATTGCTAGGCCTTTTTCCAAACATGCCTTTCTTTCCAGTCCCAGGCGTTGTGCTATTACTACCGGCGTTCTCTGGAAACAAATCGAGGACTTCTTGAGATCCGTCCAAAATCAGGTTCGCGGGCCAACGGCCTACACGTTCGGGAGTTACTGATTTTCTAAATGAGTTAGCACGTTGCCGCAATAAACCCCCCCCCCCCCCCCCCCCCCCCCCCCCCCCCCCTCGCTGAGCTACTAGGGCGTGTCGCGACCCCACCCCCCCCCTCCCTCCATCAATCCCCCTCGCCCCCTCTGCCTCTGTTCCCCCGCCTTGT